>VSKW01000399.1_pt1 | contig 43430 bp, 42 predicted proteins | sample 4798611 | NCBI WGS metagenome assembly VSKW01 (sample SAMN12179536, study PRJNA552185) | sponge metagenome | biome: deep-sea hydrothermal plumes; feature: spots directly above weak diffusing fluid; material: sea water; isolation source: sponge from the Crane site of a hydrothermal vent ...
AGTAATAGAACTATAACTTCCAGAGGCGCTAGCATAGCTGTGTATGCCTGCTTCTACGGCTCTCCAATCATTACCTGTGGCTAATAATATAGGGTCAATACCGTTTAGCACCCCTTTGTTATTAGTCGCTGCTCTATAAGGGTCTTCTTCTGCAAAGCGAGAAGCCTCTTCAATTTTTTTACCTAATTCGGGGTTTATTTCTTTTAACTGAACCTTTGCTTTAACTAATTTTGTATCTACTAAATTAGTTAAAATACACATACTTACTTTTTCTGAAGTTAATTGTTCAATAGGAGTTTTTAAAAACTCACAAACTTGGTTAATAATATTAGCACCCATAGCTTCGCAAGTATCCACTAGTACATGAACAACAGCCATAGCATTTACTTTTCTAATTTCTAAATTAACCACCCCTCCTCCACGAGCAACTAAACCATGAGCAACCTTTGTATTGGCTTGTTCAATTAATTGTAACTTATTTTTTTCTAAAATATTTTTAAAAGTATTAAAATCTGTTACTTTAGAAATTTGAATTTGCCCAATAGAAAGCGAACCCAAACTTTCTGTACTGATTTTTCCTTTAGCCTTAATCCATTTTGCTGTTTTACTAGCAGCGGCAATAATAGAAGTTTCTTCTACTACCATAGGGATAATATAATCTTTATTATCAATGCAAAAATGAGTAGCTACACCAAAAGGCATTGGAAAATAACCAATAACATTTTCAATAAAGTTATCGGCAAGTTCCACAGGAATAGGATAAGGCCCTTGTAAAAGTTGAATATCTTTTTGTGTTAAACAACCCAGTTGTAAAAGTTTTTCAAACCTTTCTGATCGACTTAATTTAGAAAAACCCTCTAAATGGTAATTTGACATGCTATCATTCCTTTACTGAAGTTAAATAGATTTTAATACCACTTTATCTTTTAACTCTATAATATTTTTACAACCTGTGCAAAATAAAGCTATCTTTAATTCATATTCTAATAAGTCCATTTTAACTAGCAACTGTTCTTCACTAATTTGTAAAGCTTTTAAAATAGGTTGAGCAAAACCCACCGCAGTGGCGCCTAAGGCTAAAGCTTTAGCGGCTTCTAAACCATTCCTAATTCCTCCCGAAGCCCAATACTCTAAAGGAGTTTTAAGATTTTTGTTAACTTCCAATGCTCCAAGTAAACTTTGTACAGTGCTTACTCCCCAAGACGCAAAAGTTTGCGAGGCGCGTTCTTGCAAGCTACCTTGCTTGGCTCTAGCCCCTTCTATTAAACCCCAGTGAGTGCCTCCAAAACCGGCCACATCCACAGCAGAAACGCCTAAGGTGGAAAGTTTTAATAAAGTGCTTTTAGAAAACCCACAACCCGTTTCTTTAATAATCACTGGAACTTTTAAAGACTTACAAACATTTTCTATAGCTTTAGCGGAGTTTTTAAACTCTGGTGTACCCTCTACCTGCAAAACCTCTTGTAAACTATTTAAATGCACAATTAAAGCTCTAGCATTGGTGGAGGTAATTAAGGCCTTAATTTTTTCTATGGGGTTAGAAATAAGCTGACTAATACCAATATTGGCTAACAATTGTACCTCGGGAACTTGGGCTCTAACTAACTCCCACTCTTTAATAGACGCTTTTTCAAGGCTATTATCCGAAAGCTCTTTTCTTTGTGATCCCACTCCCATAAACCAAGATTTTTTTACACAAGCTTTTGCTAAGGCTAAGTTAATAGCTAAAGAAGACCCATGCCCCGCGGTCATAGAACTAATAAAAAATGGCGTTTTTTCTGTGCGATTTAAAATGGTAGAGCTTAAACTCACTTCGGAAAAATCCAAATCCACTAAGGCCTCATGTAGTAGATCCACTTGTTTCCACTGATTAAAATCTACACGAGCTTGATTAGCTTCGTCTAAAGCTAATCGAATATGATCTTCTTTTCTATTTTCAAACTGTGAAATATCCATTGGGTTTAATTTGGTAAAAACCGCGTTCTTTATACCAAGCTAACTAGGCCTGTGCTTGCTTAACTAAAGCGGCAAAGGCATTGGAGTCGGCCACGGCCACCTCGGCAAGCATTTTACGATTTATATCGATGCCCGCAATTTTTAAACCATTAATTAATTGCGAATAAGTCACTCCATTTAAACGAGCAGCTGCATTGATTCTTTGAATCCAAAGCCCTCTAAAATCTCGCTTTCTAACTTTTCTATCTCGATAAGCATACTGCATGGCTTTATCATTTTTTTCCACAGCAGTAATATAACAATTACTATTAGAACCACGATAACCTTTTGCTCTATCTAAAACTTTATTACGACGCCGACGGGCTACAAAACCTCTTTTTACTCTCATGATAAACCTCTTATTTAACTAATAATTGTCTTTGAACGGCTTTTAAATTGGCATCATCCACATAAGTGCCTTGCCCCAAAGCTCTTTTTCTGGGAGCGGACTTATTTTCTAATAAATGCCTAAGACCTTGCTTTTTTCTTTTGATTTTTCCGCCAGGTTTAACGCGAAAGCGTTTGGCAGCACCACGATGGGTTTTCATTTTTAACTTCACTTTGCCTCCTTGGAATGGCGTTTAGCTTTTTAGCTAAATCTTTGTTATTGCTCAGACTCAAGTTTTTCTCTGGTGGTAATCTAACACGGGTAAACAGGCAGGGCAAGGCTTATAAATGCCTCCTTATTATGGGCCATTTTACTTAATAATGCTTATGGGCATTTTACTTAATAATAGGAATTACCTAGCAGAAACAGGCTCTTTTACCCATTGTTTTAAGGCAAATAACAAGCTCGCCTCTCGCAGAGAAATATTATTTCTTTTAGCAATTTGTGCTACATTTTGAAAACCAAAAGCGAGTTCTTTTTCTAAGTCCTTACGAACAAACTTTTGTGTTGCATATTGGGCAGGAGTTTGGGTTAAATTTTGTACCCACTCCAAATAACTTGCCCTAACACCACCGGAATTAGCTAAAATATCTGGAACCATTATAATGTTTTTTTGATTTAAAACTTTATCTGCTTTAGCAGTAACCGGACCATTGGCAGCTTCTAAAATTATTTTAGCATTTACTAAATGAGCATTTTTTTTAGTAATTTGTTTTTCTAAAGCGGCTGGAACTAAAAAGTCTACCTGCTTAACCAATAATTTATTTAAAGCCAATTCTTGATTATAAAATGCCGTTTTTGTTAAAAATGGCTCGGAAAATTCGGCAATGCTTTTTTTCTCTTCTACTACCCATTTAAAAAGTTTTTTTATGTTAATTCCCTCTTTATTTTCTAAGATAAGAAAGTTTTTTCCATCGGCTCTAGGAGAAAATTCAAAAAGGCTAACCACCTTTCCTCCTCTTTTATAAAAACCTAAAGCTGCGTGAGAACCCACATTACCAAAACCTTGAACCGCAAAGCTTAAATTGGTTAAAGGTCTTATATCATTAGTACCTAATTTATAAGAACGAGCTACCGTTTCGGCCAAAGCAGCTACTCCATAACCTGTGGCTTCTTCACGACCTTTTAACCCAAAATCAGAAATGGATTTTCCTGTAATAAAACCCGCTAATATGGCTTTATGTTCTGGGTGATTTTTTGTAAATTGAATATACGCATCTAGCAAAGGCGTTTCAAAAGCGTTTTTATTTTTATATTTACCTAATGCTTTATACATTACTTTTAACACAGAAACTGTATTTTTTTCCATATACTGAGTATCTACTGATTTAAAATCTAAACTTTTTGGTTTGTTTTTTAAAGACCAATATAAAAATTCATCTAACATAACTTTCATTATTTTAGGATTAGTTCCCACATCAGGAGCTGGAACATCATTTAATAAACCAATATTTTTAGGATGTTTATTTAAAAAAGTACTAATAAATAATCGACTGATTTTTTCTAATTCATTTTGAGAGTATTTTTTAGGGTCAATTTTAACCCCACCCTTAGCTCCTCCAAAAGGCAAACCTATTACTTTATTTTTAAGACGCATTCCTAAAGCTAATGCTCTTACTTCCATGGTACTTACTGATTCATGAAAACGAATTCCTCCCTTTCCAGGGCCATTAACACTAGGGTATTGTATTCGCCATGCTTTTATAATTTCTGTTTTTCCGTTATCTAAAGTTAATGGAAACTCTAAGTTTAAAATTTTAGGAGAATTTAAAAGCTGGGTTAATTTGTCGCTTTCTTTAAGAGAAAAAAATTTCTTTTGTAAGGCTTTAATAGGTATTAAAAAATTGTTATAAAAACTATCACTTTCTTGATTGCTTGTATTTTTTTGAGACACTATTCTGTCTGTTTTTTGATCAAAAAATAATTTTTGACAACTAAAACCAGCAGCTAAAACTATATTAGTCTCTAAAAACACTAGCACACTGATTAAAATAGATAATTTCATTATTGCCCCCATTATTTGTCCTTTTACATTGCATATATCAAGCCACGGGTGATCTACAATTTGGACTAGAGTTTAATCCACGATTTGGATTAGGTGTATTAACAACCTCTTGACATTAAACCGCTTTCATCACAGCATTGATAGGTAACAAAGACTTAATTTTATCTTTAACCACTAATTTTTTATTTTCAAACTCATCAATATGCTCTATCCCATTTACTCTATTTTTAGTTTTTTGTTTTTTAGCTTATTAAGTAAAAATAGTTATGCAGGTATTGACGACAGTATTAATCAAATTACTTCTCCCATTGCCAAAGCTTTTGGTGATTTTGTGTTTTTTAAAATAAGTTTATGGGGTGCAGAGCTACCTATTGTTGTTATCTTGCTTGTTATTAGCGCTTTTATTTTTACTTTTTATATGAATTTTATTAACCTTCGTGGTTTTAAACATGCCATAGAATTAATTTCTGGAAAGCATGACAAAAAAACCGCTGAAGGAGAAATATCACACTTCCAAGCCTTGATGACCGCCATCTCTGGAACTGTAGGTATCGGAAACATTGCCGGTGTTGCTGTGGCCATTAGTGTGGGAGGTGTGGGTGCTACATTTTGGATGATTGTTGCAGGTTTTTTGGGCATGTCTACTAAGTTTGTAGAATGCACTTTGGGTGTTAAGTACCGAAAACATAATGCAGACTCTTCTTTCTCGGGAGGGCCCATGTATTACTTAACTTATGGACTAGCCGAATTAAACTTTCCTAAACTGGGTCGTTTTCTTGGTATATTTTTCGCCGCAGGAATAGTTTTAGGAGCTTTGGGCATTGGTAATATGTTTCAATCTAACCAAGCCTTTGTACAATTAAATGTTATTGCCGGTGGCCTTTTAGATAACTATGGCTGGCTAGTGGGTTTTATTTTTGCCTTTATGGTTTTTATAGTTATTGTTGGAGGTATTAAATCCATCGCCAAAGTAACAGAAAAAATGGTGCCTTTTATGGCGGTGCTGTATTGCATTTCTGCTATTATAGTTATTGCTATGAATGCTGAATTTTTACCACAAGCCATTAGTAATATTTTTAGTGGAGCCTTTTCTTCGCAAGGAATAACTGGTGGTGCTTTAGGTGCAATGATTGTAGGTTTTCAACGCGCAGTATTTTCTAACGAAGCAGGTATTGGTTCTGCCTCTATTGCTCATGCCGCCGTAAAAACCGATCAACCCATTACCGAAGGTATAGTTGCTATCTTAGGCCCTTTTATTGACACCCTTATTATTTGCACCCTTACCGCCTTAGTTATCTCGGTAGTTTCTGTAGCCCAACCAGGATTTGCTGGTGATGCTGTGGGTATTGCCATGACTTCTGCCGCTTTTGAAAGCCAAATTTCTTGGTTTCCTTACCCTATTGCCTTAGCAGGTTTGCTTTTTGCTTTTTCTACCATGATATCTTGGTCTTATTACGGTTTAAAAGGTTGGACTTATTTATTTGGCGAAGATAAGCAACTGGCTTACAAATTAATTTTTTGTGTTTTTGTTATGCTAGGTTGCATGGTTAAACTAAAACCCATCTTAGATATATCTGATGCTTTAGTATTTTTAATTTGTATACCTAATATTATTGGGCTGTATATGTTGGCGCCTACTGTAAAAAAAGATTTAAAAACTTACTGGTTAAACAAACAGTAACCAAAACAGCTTTCTAACAAAATCGCAACACCATTATTTACAATGGTGCTTTTTCTTCTTTTTCTGTTTTTTCTTCTTTTTCTTCTTCTTCTGGTTTTTCTAAACCATCTAATACTTTTTCTTCTTTTTGCGCCTTTCTTTCTGCAGCTTTTGCCGCTTTTGCTGCCTCTTTTATTTTTAAAGCTTTAGCTTTAGTAATTTTAGGATCTTCTATAACAATAGCAAACATATGTCGACCTTCTTGCTTGGGAGGTGTTTCGACAATAGCGATATCTTTTAAAGATTTAATCATTTTTTCAATTAACTGTAATCCTAAATCTTTATGTGCCATTTCACGGCCCATAAAACGCAAATTAATTTTAACTTTATCGCCTTCTTCTAAAAATTCACGCGCTTTAGCTAATTTAATATTAAGATCATTTTCTCCAGTGCGTGGTCTTACTTGAATTTCTCTTAACGAAACCGTTTTTTGTCTTTTACGATTTTCTTTGGCTTGTTTTTTAGAATCATATTTCCATTGACCATAATCCATAATTTTACAAGTGGGTGGTTTTGCCTCGGCGGCCACCTCCACTAAATCTAAGCCCTCCTCTCGGGCTTTAGCTAAAGCATCGCGAGTGGAAATAACTCCCAACATAGCTCCGGTGTGATCAATCACACGAACTTCTGGAACACGAATTCTTCCATTTACTCTTTGAAAAACCGCTTTCTTCTTTCTTTGAAACTTAGCTTGAGCCAAATGGCCTCCTTTTTTACAAATTAGGCTTCTATAAAAATAGAATCCATCATTCTAGTTTGCTTTTCTTGTTTTAATTTTTCTACAACTTCTTTTATAGTTAAATTACTTATGCTTTCACCAGTTCGTAAACGCAAAGACACCTCTTTAGAAGCTTCTTCTTTATCTCCAACAATAATCATATAAGGAACTTGGTTAATTTGTGCTTCTCTAATTTTAAACCCTAGCTTTTCATTTCTAGTATCTAAAAATGTTCTAAAATGTTTTTTAATTTCTTTATTAATACTTTCTGCATAAGCTTTATTTTTATCCGTTAAATTGCAAATAGCAATTTGTACTGGACTCATCCATAAAGCCAATCTTCCAGCAGTGTGTTCTAAATAAGTGGCTAAAAATCTTTCTAAAGAACCTAAAATGGCTCGATGAAGCATAATAGGTTGGTGATTTTCGTTATCCTCGCCCACATAAGACAACTTAAAAGCCTCTGGCATATTAAAATCACACTGTAAAGTTCCTAACTGCCAAGGGCGCTTCATAGAATCAATAAACACAATATCTAATTTAGGGCCATAAAAAGCTCCATCGCCTTCATTAATTTCATAAGGTAATTGTAAAGCATCTAAAGCTTGTTTTAAAGCTTCTTCTGACTTATTCCAAGCTTCATCGCTTCCCATACGCTTTGCAGGACGAGTGGATAAATAAATTTTATACTCATTCATACCTAAACTTTGATAAACTTCTTTTAAAAAATTCATAAAAGAACAAATTTCTGCTTGTAGTTGATCTAATCGACAAAAAATATGAGCATCATCTTGGCAAAAACTTCTTACCCTAGATAAACCATGCATAGTTCCACTTCTTTCATAACGATGAAGTCTTCCAAAATCTGCAATTCTCCATGGCAAGTCTCTATAAGAGTGTCGTTTTTGAGAATAGATTAAGCAATGCCCCGGGCAGTTCATTGGTTTAACAGAAAAAGGTCGTTTATCTACTTCTGTAAAATACATATTTTCTCTATAATTTTCATAATGCCCCGATTTGTGATATAAATCGACATCAAAAATTTGAGGGCTAATCACTTCCTCATAATTATACTTTTTATAAAGTTCTTTTAAATAATTTGTTAACTCGTTATAAATTACCGTTCCTTTTGGTGTGAAAAAAGGAGCACCTGGAGAGTATGGATGAAAAAAGAATAAATCTAATTTTTTTCCTAATATACGGTGGTCTCTTTTTTTTGCTTCTTCTAATAAATGTAAATGCGCTTGTAAATCTTTTTCCGAGCCAAAAGCCGTTCCATAAATGCGCTGTAACTGTTTATTATTTTCATCCCCTTTCCAATAAGCCCCTGCAACACTTAATAACTTTATACTAGAGATTTGACCCAAATGCTGTACATGAGGGCCTTTACATAAATCTAACCAGTCGCCTTGTTTATAAATACTAACTTCATTAAAACCTTTAGTTTTTAAATCTTGAATAATTTCTACTTTAAATAATTCTTTTTTGTTTTTAAAATAATCAATAGCTTTATCAATAGCCCAAACTTCTTTAGCCACTGGTAATTTAGACTTGATTAGTTCTTTCATTTTTTTTTCTATTTTAACAAGGTCTTCTTCTACAAATACATAAGGAGAGTCGAAATCATAATAAAACCCTGAATCAATAACAGGGCCAATAGTGACTTTAATTTCTGGCCATATAAATTGTACGGCTTGGGCTAATACATGAGCTGCAGAATGTCTTAAAATATCTAAACTTTCTGGAGAGGTTTTAGTAATTATTTTAATAGTGTCTTGATCCATTAACCGCGTTCGTAAATCTTGCACTTCATTATTAGAATTAATTTTCGCACCCAAAGTATCTTTAGCTAAACGCGAACCAATGCTTTCTGCCACTTCTAAAACACTGGGTGCTTTATCAAAACTTTTAATAGAATTATCCGGTAAAATAACAGAAATTTTAGACATAAATTAATACACTACTTCATGACTTTTAGATTCATCATAAAAGTAATCTTCTTTGGGAATTAAAGATTGTTTGGTTAAAAATTTAGTACTGGTATATAAAAATAAACCTAAAAAACCTAAAAAAATACCCACTTCTGCAAAAGAAAACTTAACTACAGAGGGGGAATAATGAGGGTAAACCATCCAATAAACATCTACAAATTGCATTAATAAAATTAAAACCGATACTGCAACAAGATGATAAGGATTTCTTTTAGCCCATTGAGGAAGTAAGGCAATAAAAGGAACAATAAATTTAAATATAACTAATGCAATAGATACCCATATCCATTCTCCATCAAAACGATTTAAAAAATACACCGTTTCTTCAGGAATGTTAGCATACCAAATTAACATAAATTGACTAAAAGCAATGTAAGCCCAAAAAGTGGTAAAGCCAAAAAGCAGTTTTCCTAAATCATGCAAATGATTTTCGTTTACAAAACCTTTAATCCACGATTTTTTTAAAGCATAAACTACAAAAATAATGATAAAGGCTAAGGCCGATTGAAATAATCCAGAAAAATTATAAACTCCAAAAATAGTAGAATACCAATAAGGGTTTAAGCTCATTAAAAGATCTACACTAAATAAAGAATAAGATAGTGCAAATACTAATAAAAAAATAACCGATGGTTTCATTGCTTTGTCATAAATAGATTTTGCTTTTTCTAATGTAGACGCTTTAATAATCCATCGCTGCAAAATAATCCATACAGAAAAAAATAAAACTAAACGAATAAAAAAAGCTGTTGGATTTAAATAAGACATTTTACCCTCTAAAGCATGATGCCCAATCATGTTAGCCGAATCAAACCATGAATAAATATTTCCTGCTCCTAAAAAAAAGATAATAGCTAAACCAAAAGCCCATGGTAAAAAACTGCTCATTGCCTCGGCATAGCGACGAATATTTACACTCCAACCCGCTTTAGTTAAAAACTGCAACGCAACAAAAAATAATCCACCTAAAGCTAAACTAGTAAAAAAGAAAAAACTAACTAAAAAAGAAGACCATGCCCTTACATTGTCGGTAATCATGGTAATGCCAAAGGTGATAACTCCAATAAACATAAAACTTACAAACAAAGTTTTTGCTTTAGAAGAAATAATCCATTCTGTTTTTTGCTGATTAGTTATATTACTTGTTTCCACTAAAGCCCCTATTTATTTATTTTTTGTAAGGTTCTAATATAATTTATAATAGCCCATCTATCTTTTGGATTAGGAATTTGATTAGCATAACTTCCCATCAAACCTTTTCCTTTTTTAATAATATAATAAATAAATCCATCAGAAGATTTTCTTATGGTAGAAGATAGTAAAGAAGGAGGTTTTATAATCATTTTAGGTGCAATTTGTCCATTTCCAGCACCCGTCTGCCCATGGCAAAGCGCACAGTAAATAGTAAATAGTTCTTTTCCTTTTAATAATATTTCTGCACTGTATTTTCCTTTTAAAGGATTTTTAAAAGCTTTTCCGGCTTGCGCTGCTTGAGTGTATAAAAATTTTTCTTTTTCTTTAGAAATACTTCCTTTAGGTGGATTCATAAAATTGGGTTTATTTCTGGTTTTATTAAAACCTTGTGCTTTTAAAGCCTTTTGTTCAAACATTCCCATGCTAGTTTCATAATTTGTTTGGTTTTTGCCAGCATTACAGGACAACATTAATGTTCCTAGCAATAGGCTGTATAATAAGTGATATAATCGTTTTCTTTTCATAATGCCCTTTTTAAAATTCGGATTGCTTAACTTCCACAGCTCCAAATTGATTAAAAATCTGATTAAGTTCTTTAGCTCGTCCTTTAATTTCTTCTTCAGGAATAAATATTGCAAATTTATGGCTAGTGATATCTGGGTCTAAAATAACAGGATTAACACTAGGTAATCCATTAATAAAAAACATTAAAGCCACCGAACCTAAAGCTGCAAATAAAATAGTTAACTCGAAAATAATAGGTATAAAAGCAGCAAAAGACCACATTGGTTTACCACCAATATTTAATGGCCAATTCACTACAGCAACCCACCAAGTAAACCAAATACCAAAAGCACAACCTGTTAAACCTAAAAAGAAAGTTGCCCAAGGAATAAAAGAACGAGGTATTTTCATAGCTTCATCAATTCCATGTAAGGGAAAAGGAGAAACTGCTTCAAAGCCAGAAAAACCATTTTCTGTCATTGCACGAGCTGCCTTAACTAACTGGTGATCATCGAGCCAAAAAGCAGCAGTACCTTTTTTTGTTGGACTTTTTATGTAATTCTCTATTTTACAAGCTAAAGCTTTGGCTTTTTGTATTAATGTATTTTTAGTGCTCATTATCGTGCCCCACATTTAATACTGTTTTGATTTCTGACATAGAAATAGAAGGAAACACTCTTAAGTAAATTAAAAATAACATAAAAAATAAACCAAAACTACCAAAAATGGCTCCTAAATCGTAAGCGCTAAAATGAAACATTCCCCAACTGGATGGTAAAAAATCTCTATGCAAAGAGGTTACCGTGATTACAAATCTTTCAAACCACATACCAATATTTACAAAAATAGAAATAATAAACATTACTATTAAATGGCGACGCATTTTTTTAAACCAAAATATTTGCGGAATAATTACATTGCAAGAAACCATAATCCAATAAGACCACCAATAAGGGCCAAAAGCACGGTTAATAAATGCATATTGTTCTACCCCATGGCCCGAGTACCAAGCAATAAAAAACTCAGAAGCATAAGAATACCCTACTAGTAAGCTAGTGGTCATAATGATTTTATTCATTAACTCTAAATGATTAACGGTTACATAGTGTTTAAAATGAGGGATTACTATTCGTAAAATAGACATTAAAGTCACCACCATGGCAAAACCAGAAAACACTGCTCCTGCCACAAAGTAAGGAGGGAAAATAGTCGTATGCCAACCTGGTAATTGCGAAACCGCAAAGTCAAAAGAAACAATACTATGCACCGATAAAACTAAAGGAGTAGATAAACCAGCAAGTAACATATAAACCATTTCGTAATGGTTCCAATGCTTAGCTGTACCCCTCCAACCCATAGATAAAACACCATATATAAATTTACGCACTTTATTTTTTGCTCTATCTCTAACTGTTGCTAAATCGGGAACCAAACCCACATACCAAAAAGTCATGGAAACCAAAGCATAAGTGGATACGGCAAAAACATCCCATAATAAAGGAGATCTAAAATTTACCCATAATGGCCCTCGTTGATTAGGGTAAGGTAACAACCAATGAGCTAACCATGGACGACCTGTATGTAGCAAAGGGAAAATTCCAGCTGTCATTACGGCAAATACCGTCATAGCTTCTGCCGTTCTAGCAATAGAGGTTCTCCATTTTTGTCTAAATAAAAATAAAATAGCAGAAATTAAAGTTCCTGCATGACCAATACCAATCCAAAAAACAAAAGTAACAATGTCTGTACCCCAACCTACAGGACTATTTACTCCCATTAAACCCATTCCATAAACGGCAATTAACCCCATGGTAACTATAAAGTAAAGAAGCAAAGATTTAGAAGCAAATAATAAAGCAAAATAATTTTTTCCAGGAACAGTCTCTATTAAAGAACAAACATCTTCTGTAACTTGTTTATAATCTTTATTGTCTAAAACTAATACGGGTCGTTTAGCCATGATTATTCCCTCCATGATGAGAAGGTTTTTTTTCGGACTTTAATTGTTTTACATTTTTTACTTTGGCCTGATACCTTAAACCAGGTTTTAAATTTAATTCATGTAATAAAGTATAAGCTCTTTTATTTGCAAAATCTTTAGAAACTTTTGTTTTTTTATCATTGCTATCACCAAAGTTAATAGCATTAGTAGGACAAGCTTCCTGACAAGCTGTTTTTACTTCACCATCATCAATATGTTTTGTTTTTTTATCAATAGCTTTTTTATGACGAATTTCTGTTACTTTATGCAAACAGAAAGAACATTTTTCCATTACCCCTCTATCACGAACAGTAACTTCTGGATTTAAAGACATCTCTAAAGGAGTACTTAGTTGAGTAAAATCAAACCAATTAAATCGACGCACTTTATAAGGGCAGTTATTTGCACAATAACGAGTACCCACGCAACGATTGTAAATCATATCATTAGTGCCTTCGTCGCCATGAACGGTGGCAGCCACTGGACAAACTGTTTCGCAAGGGGCTTCGTCACAATGTTGACAAGTTACTGGTTGAAAAACGGTATCGGGGTCTTCTGCTTTTCCAGTATGGTACCTATCAATGCGCAACCAATGCATTGACCGCCCCTCAGAAACATATTGCTTTCCTACTGTGGGAATATTGTTTTCTGACTGACAAGCAACTACACAACTAGAACAACCCGTACAAGTATTTAAATCAATACTCATTCCCCATTTTTGCCCTTTGTATTTTATAGTAGACCATAAAGTGGGTTGTTTTTCACGACTTTCAATGGGTTTAGTTAAAGCTAGCATATCATCTAAAGTTTTTTCAATAACAATACGACGACCCTGCATACTATGTTGATTTTGCGTGCTAGCTAATAAATTAACTTTACTAGTTTTAGTAATAGAAGCCTTTAAACCAGCATAAACTTTTTTATTTTTAAAACTTTTTACTAAAGGAAAAGCATTAACTCCCACAGCTTTTGCCACCGAACCATAAGTTTGCCCATACCCAAGGGATAAAGACATAGTATTATCCGCCTGACCGGGTTGAATATGTACAGGAACTTTTACTATTTGATCACTTACTTTAAGCTCTACCACTTGGCCTTCTTTTAAACGCTCTTTTTCTGCCATGGATAAAGGGATAGATAAATAATTATCCCAACAAATTTTTGTTATGGGATGAGGGATCTCTTGTAACCAAGCAACATTGGCCATACTTCCCCAACGATTAGAAAAACTAGATTCTAAAGAGAGTTCATAACCTTGCTCTGGTAAACTTGGTTTTAACCAAGATAAAGCAGACATATTAAACTTACGAACAGAGTTATTGGTTTTGTAGCGTTTGGTATTGCCATCTACAAAACCCTTTTGCAAAAGGTTAAACCAAAAGTCATCAAATTTTTGATTTCCTTTTTTATATTTAGGATAAAATTGATAACGCCAATAGGTTTTTAAATACTCGTAACTATTTTTGGCCGAAAACGATTTTACTGCTTTAATCCAAGTTATTAAAGAATCTTCAAAAGCTCTAGTTTCATAAAGTGGTTCAATAGTTGGTTGAATAATAGAGTATAATTGGTTCTGCCCCTCTACATCTCCCCACTTTTCTAATGCATTATGATCAGGAGCAATAAAATTACTAATTTTAGCAGTTTCATCTAAGTGCGAGCCTACATAAACTAGTAATTTTAATTTTTTTAGTGCTTTTAATAATTTTTCATTACCAGGGTGACTATAAACAAGATTGATATCATGAATAATTAAGCGTTTAACCAATCCAGACTCTATGTCGGCAATTAATTTTGTTAAATCTTTTTCAGAAGATCTAAAAGAAGAATAATTAGACTCTTTATAATCTACAACACTACCATCATTAGACAGCAATGTGTTTAAAAAATTGGCAGCTATGTGTAGTAAAGTGGATTCTTGTGTTTCTGTGGAAATTCCTCCCACTATAACTAAACTTTTCTTTCGGTTTTTCCATAACTCATCGGCAATGTTAGACAGTTGTAATTTTTTATCTAATTCTACCAAAGACACTTTTTCATTGTAACTGGTTAACACTTGGCGAAGGTTTTTATCCCAAGCATAAGAAGAGCGTTTTTTTACTATCACCAATTGGTACAATACTCCCATTAAAATATCTAAATACTCCGAAGCCTTTACTGGATAACGACGATCGGCATTTGCACCCGTTAAGGATAAGCCAGACTCAAACACAACTAACTTATTCATATTTTTAGAAGGTTTACGCCCTTGAGCAAAAAAACCAGACATTTCTGTTGGAGCTAAATAAGAACCTAAAAAATCGGCCCCTACAGAGACAATCATCTTTGCTTTGTTTAAACGGTAATGAGGAACAACTTTATCTCCATAAGAAATTTTTTGTGCTTGCTTTAAAGCATCTAAATTTTCCACATCCCAAGAGTAATGTTTTGCTTTATAAGTTTGTTTAAAATTATAAAGTAAAGCCCTAGTGCTAGGAGAGGTAATACTTTTTGTTAGCACACCCACAGAAGATTTTTTTAATTCTTTAACCACTGTAGCATCTAATTTTTTCCAAGATATTGGCAAGCTATCGTAGTTGGTTTTTTTAGGATTTAATAAATGTTGTATTGGAGCTTTTAACCTATCAGGATCATATAAAGACAACACACTGGCTGTTGCACGCATAGATATTTTGTTTAAAGCTCCTGGATATTCCGAATTACCTTCTATTTTTATGGGACGGCCTTCTCTAGTTTTTACAACTACTCCAAAAACCTCAGAGCCATCAACAAAACTAGAAGCATAATGATTAGCCACACCAGGAATAACATCGTCTGGTCTTTTAACATAAGGTACAATTTTTTGAGTGGGTTTTCTAGTACAAGCAAAAGTACTTAAAGCTAAACTGGCTCCCATTAGTTTTAAAAAATCTCGTCTTGCCCAACCCTCTTCTTTACTTTTATCTATGGGTGTGGATTGAAATTCATCAACCACAGATTGTTGAAACTCTGTAGTGTTTTGTAGCTCTGCAAGACTCTTCCAATAGCCATTTTCTGGTTCTTCAGAAAGAAGCTGCTCGTTAACCTCTTTACTAGTTGTTGTTTTCTTTAGATGTTTTATTTCTTCTTTCATGAGCTAAGTCCTTTTCCTTTAACCAATGCTTTTTTTATTAATAATGACAAGTTACACAACTAGTGGGTGCATTATTTTCTTTTTTTCTATGGCAATCTACACACCAACCCATAGATAAACTTTCTTTTTGAAAAACCTCTTCCATAGTTTCCACCTGTCCATGACAGTCTTGGCATTGCTTACCGGCATTAATATGTTTGGAATGATCAAACTTTACATAATCTGGTAATAAATGTACTTTTTGCCACTCTACGGGTTGATTATTTATATAATGTTGCGTTAACTTTTGAATGATAGGACTGCCGGTTTTAACAGACAAGTGGCAGTTCATACAAATATTTAAACTAGGTACAGTGGCATGCCTGGATTTATCAACATTAGCATGACAATAACGACAATCAATTTTGTATTGACCTGCATGTACTTTATGAGAGTAAGGAATAGGTTGAGTAGGTTGGTAATTAATATTATAGCCAAAAACCACTTTATTATTGGTTACCAAATAAATCCAAATAAATAAAGCCGCTAGTGTGACCACTAAGACAACAGGAACAAGAACTTTACGAGACATTAAAATATTTTTTTTATTTTTCACTAGTACACTACTTTAGTTAATCATTAATACCATATCAACAACCAATATTTCAAATATTATTTAGAAAATTTATTTAATTTTTTAGGGTTAGATACTATAGTAAATAAATGCTCAATATATTCCTTAGAATAACCCGAAGTTAAATCTTTAATATATTTTTCTAAAATTTTTTCAGAAACGGCCTTTGCCATATAAGGCACCTCCCACTTCATTAAAAAGTGTAAACGACACCATTTATGAGCTATAACAATTTGGTCACAACCAGAAACTTCGCAAAATCGATAACCGTCAGCGTCGGTTAAAACTACATTGTCTTTGCTGGTTAAACTGTCTAGCTCTCCTAAAAATTGAGAAGATAAAATAGAAGGCGTATCGGCAGCTTCTGCTTTTGCGGACTTAGCCTCTGCCTTTTTACTAACTGCTTTTTTTACTTTTTTAGCGGGTTGTTTTTTTGCAACCTTTTTCTTAGCTACTTTCTTTTTAGTGATTTTCTTTTTAGTTATTTTTTTCTTAGCAACCTTTTTCTTAGCTACTTTCTTTTTATTATTTTTTTTAGGAGATTTCTTTTTAGCTACTTTTTTCTTAGTAACTTTCTTTTTAGCTACTTTCTTTTTAGCTACTTTCTTTTTAACTACTTTTTTCTTAGCTACTTTTTTCTTAGCTACTTTTTTCTTAACGGTTTTTTTCTTAGTAACTTTCTTTTTAGCTACTTTCTTTTTAACTACTTTTTTCTTAGCTACTTTCTTTTTAATTACTTTTTTTTTTGCTTTTGCCATATCCACCTTATTAAATAATCCTTAATCTATAATTTTAATTATCTACTAATATAAAAATCCGTCACTGGTTAATTTAAATACCAAAGTTTAACACAAAGGGCAAACTTTTTGAATTAAAGCTGTAAGCTAATTCTCCCTTTCTTGCTCTTTAAAACCACAAAAGCCTTAGGATTAATGCCTTTTAAAATACCTTTAACCTGCTCTCCCTTCCCTAAAGATTTATGCACTAGCCCGGCTGGAACCTTGGCTTTAAATCGGTGGCTAAGAATAAATATTTTTGCCGACCTAGCCTTTAACCCTACAGCAATAGAGGCTTTCCCCGTACTAAAAATATTTAAAGAAATAGCCCCTATATCACTAACCTTTACTTTTCCTTTAAGCGTTTTAACCCTGGTTGTAGAGTAAATCTTTTTTAAATTTATAGAAGAGTTTTGGGCCTGCACTGTTAATCTTCCCTTAACATCCTCTGCAAGAACACTGGCATTATATGTCGACAAATTAATCTTTGCATCCACTTTATTTATACTTATAGATCCACTAAAAACATTTAATTGAAAAGCCCCTTTAGAATTATTTACACTCACCTTATTATCATAAGCTTCTATTTTTAATTTTCCTTTATGACCCTCTATATTTATAATACCTTTTTGAGAAAAAATACTAATATCCGCCTCAGTATTTTTAATTTCTATAGGCCCGTTCCACTTTTTAATAACTAAAGAGGATTTCCAAAACTCCACAAAAACAGAACCCAAATCTTGTACTAAAACTACGGGCAAAGAGGGCATTTGTATTAAAAACTCACCAATAAATGGTTTTTTATTAACACTTTTAGCTTCTCCCAAAAAAGTCTTTTTAAAAATCCAAAGGTGTAAGTTTTTGCCTTTTTTTAACTGTTTAACTATAACTTTATTTAATAAACTATTAGAATTACTAAGTATTTTAATCTTTTTTGCTTCGGCAGAAAATGCACTTAATTTTAATTTAGAATGGGAAGCGTGTAAGAAAACTTTTTTTACTCCCACTAAAGACAGGCTTTCTTTTAAAACCATTCCCTGTGCCTCTTGTGCAAATAGTTTTTCTGTTGTAAAAAAACACAAAAGAAGAAAAACAGAAATAATGAAGTTAACAAAAGGTATTGTTTTAAACATTACCTCACTTTAAACTCTATGAAAAGAAGGTCAACCCAGCAAACCTAAGGAGAACATATGTCTGAAGTTTTTATTGTTGCTGCAAAACGCACCGCCATTGGAGCTTTTCAAGGTGGGCTTTCGAGTATCCCTGCCACAACGCTAGGAGCAATTAGCATTAAAGCCAGTGTCGAACAATCTGGTCTTAATCCAGAACTCATTCAAGAATGTATTATGGGTCATGTGCTTAATGCGGGTTGTGGACAAGCCCCTGCCAGACAAGCCGCTTTAGGAGGAGGACTTTCCGAATCTTGCCAAGCCTTAACTATTAATAAAGTGTGTGGCTCGGGACTAAAAGCCGTTATGCTAGCCACTGATAGTATTTTACTGGGACACAGCCAAGCTATTGTTGCTGGAGGACAAGAAAACATGAGCCTTAGCCCTCATTTATTAGAAAAATCTCGCTTGGGATTTCGCATGGGGCCTGCAACAATGACAGACAGCATGATTAAAGATGGACTATGGGATCCTTATAATAATTTTCACATGGGTAATGCTGCAGAACTTTGTGTAACAAAATATAAAATTTCTAGACAAGAGCAAGATGACTTTGCCAAACAAAGTTATGAATGGGCTCAAGCCGCGCAAACTAAAGGGTATTTTAAAAAAGAACTTTGCCCTGTGGAAGTAAAACAACGAAAAGGTAGCAGTATTGTTGAAGAAGACGAAGAACCTAAAAAAGCAAAGTTAGAAAAAATTTCGAGCCTTCGCCCCGCTTTTGACAAAGACGGTAGCATTACTGCAGCCAATGCCAGTAAATTAAATGACGGAGCCGCAAGTTTTGTTTTAGCCAGTCAAGATTGCGTTAGCAAACAAAACTTAAAACCTTTAGCAAAAATTATTAGCCAAGCAAGCTTTGCTCAAGACCCAAAATGGTTTACCACAGCCCCTGTTGCCGCAATGAAAAAGGCTTTAAAAAAAGCCAACCTAACTATAAATGACATTGATCTTTTTGAAATTAACGAAGCCTTTAGTGTGGTAACTATGGTAGCCATAAAAGATTTAAATATTCCAAGAGAAAAAGTAAATGTCCATGGTGGAGCCGTGGCACTAGGCCACCCCATTGGTGCCAGTGGTGCAAGAATTTTAAACACTTTAGTTTACGCACTAAAACAACATAATAAAAAATATGGAATGGCCTCTTTATGTATTGGAGGAGGAGAAGCCGTAGCAGTGATTGTAGAAAATATTTAAATAAACTTAATTATTTATTAATTAAAAACAGTAAGCCCTGGAGTATTATGAAATGGCATAAAGTTGCAGAAGTTAATTCTTTAAAAGAAGGCAGAGTTCGCTCTGTAGTTATTAATAATAAAACCATTGCCTTAACAAAGTACAAAGGAAAATATGGTGCTTTAGATAATGCCTGCCCTCACCAAGGTGGACCATTAAGTGAAGGCTCTATTGAAAAAGGTTATCTTCGTTGCCCGTGGCATGGTTGGGATTTTTGCCCCCACTCTGGAAAATCTCCAGGCAGTCATGACGATGGCATAGCCACTTATCCTGTGGAGGAAAGAGAAGATGGCGTTTACATTCAATTAAAAGATAAAGAAAAACCGAAAAAAACCATCAGCGACCTTATGGTAGAAACTTTAACTAACTGGGGAATAGACAGCGTTTTTGGAATGGTAGGTCACTCTAATTTAGGTTTTGCTTCTGCTTTAGAAAAACAAGAAAAAAATAAAAAATTACGATTTTTTGGAATTCGTCACGAAGGGGCCGCCGCCTTTGCTTGCTCGGGTTATGCCAAAACCATAGGCAAACCCGCCGCGTGTTTTACTATCGCAGGCCCTGGTGCTACTAATTTACTTACGGGTTTATGGGATGCAAAAGTAGACCGAGCGCCCGTGTTAGCCTTAACAGGACAAGTTAATACTCAAGTGTTAGGCCCTGGGGCTTTTCAAGAAATTGATTTGCTTTCTGCCTTTGATGCGGTTTCTACTTTTAGTCAAACCGTTTTAAAAAGCTCTAACCAAATAGAGTTAGTCAACTTAGCGGTAAAAAATGCCATTCTTAAAAGAGATGTTAGTCATTTAATTTTACCAGACGAAGTACAAACCATAGAAGTTAGTGAAAGTGAAAAAGCAGGAACTCCCGAAGGCCGATTACCCAACATGGCCATAGCCCCCGCTATAGAATCTTTAAACAAAGCGGTAGAGGCTATTAAAAAAAGTAAACGACCATTATTTATTGTGGGCTACGGCGCTCGCTCTGCTATGCCCGATATTATTCAATATGCAGAAACACTAAATGCCGCAGTCATTACCACTTTTAAAGCAAAGGGCCAAATTTCTGATTCCCATCCTTTAGCGGGAGGGGTGCTGGGAAGAAGTGGAACTCCTGTGGCCAGTTGGTTAATGAACGAATCCGATTTACTTATTGTTTTAGGATCTTCTTTTTCTAATCATACAGGCATCACTGCGAAAAAAACCATTATACAAGTGGATTTTGAACCCATGCAAATTGGAAAATTTCACTCTGTGGATATACCCGTGTTAGGAGATATTGGTGTTACTGTAAAAAGTTTAAGCAAACTTACTGGTAGCAAAAGCGTAGATATTAAAAAAGAAGTTTTAGAACGCTGGAATATTTGGAGAGCCGAAAAAACTTCTCGCGCTAAAGATGATAGAAAAAAAGGAGTGGGTTCGGCGGCTTTATTTAAAACTTTGCAAGAAAAAATTCCAGAAGACGCAGTAATACCTGTAGATGTGGGTAATAATGCATATTCTTTTGGAAGGTACTTTGAATGTAAAAACCAAACGATTTTAATGTCTGGATACTTAGGTTCCATTGGGTTTGCCTTCCCTGCTGCTATGGGAGCATGGGCTGCGGTAAAGGGGAAAAGAAAAGTGGTTTCTGTGAGTGGTGATGGTGGCTTTGGCCAGTATATGAATGAACTTACCACTGCGGTAAAATATAAAATGAATATTACTCATATTTTATTAAATAATAATGAATTGGGAAAAATTTCTAAAGAACAACTGGCTGGGGAATGGAATATTTGGCAAACCTCCCTACAGAATCCAAACTTTGCAAAGTACGCCCAAAACTGTGGAGCTTTAGGCATACAAGTAAAAACTATTAACGAATTAGAAGAAGCTTTAGAACAGGCCTTAAATTATACACAAGGCCCGTCGCTAATAGAAGTTATAACCGATTCTAAACTGATTTAATTTTTTATAAAAAAATTTATTTACAGTTTTTTAAAATAAACTTATTTAATTTTGTGTGAAATAAACTTATTTAATTCTTTCAAAAATAAATTTTCCAACATAGCGGGCATTATTTCTGTGTTTACCGTTTACAAAATTTGTATCTCCTGGTCTAGAAGTTAATAAACTAATAACCCCGTTAGAGTCTTCGTCTGCAGAAGTAAACACTCTTCCCAAGTCTGTTCCTGCGTCATAAAGGGGAAGGTTTACTTCTAAGCTTTCTACCCACTGGCCCCTGCTATTTAATAAAGATAAATCATGCACACCCACAAACCAATCAGGGCTTGGTGCTAACATACTAATTAAAGTCACTAAAGGATGAGGACGATTAATATCAAATTCAAAAGAAATATTTCCATTCCCTTTTCCAAAGCTTAATCCGCCTCCACTTAATAAAAACTCTGCCACATTATTGCTTTTTTGAATTTCAATTTCGTTTATGAAAGTCGTTTTAGATCCCGTTTCTGCTACTATTTCTATTCCTTTACTTGCCTGTTTTCCTTCTCTCCAAAAATTTACACGGCTATTATGTGTAGCGCCTACTAAACCAGAAAAATGATCGTTTCCTTCGGGAAAGTTAGTTGAAAATCTCGATTTCGTCCAATTAGCTACAAAAGTTACTCGATAAGTTGCATCTGCGTTAGCATCTCTATCAGAAAAGTTCATAGCCTCACAAGAAGTTATAAAAAATAACAATACAAAAATAATTTTCACAATATGCATAAAACCCCTTAAATTATATTTTTTACTCTATTAAATTAAGTATCTAATTATATAAAAAAAGGGTTCAAGGCAATCGTTTTGTAAAAAATTTAAGGTTTTACTCCCGCAAAAGGCACTCCAGATAATTCGTGCATACTTTTTTTCCATGTAACCAAGTCTTCTAAGGCAAATTGGTTTAAATGGGTATGCCCACAAGCGCGAGCTAATATCTTCATTAAGTGTACACTAGAGTCTAAATAATTTTGTAAGCGCTTAGCCGAGGCTTGCACAATTAAGCGTTCGCGCAAATGCACTTTTTGTGTAGCAATTCCAACAGGACAGTTGTTACTATGACAAGCTCTCATGCCCAAACAACCAATGGCCTGTAATGCCGAGTTAGATAAAGCAATAGCGTCTGCACCCATGGCCAAAGCTTTTGTAAAATCTTCTGCCACTCGCAAACCTCCCGTTATAACTAAACTTACATCTTTACACTTTAAACTATCTAAATGTCTTCGTGCCCTGCCCAAAGCGGGTATAGTTGGTACCGAAATATTATCTCTAAACAAAGTTGGCGCAGCACCTGTTCCCCCACCTCTTCCATCTAAAATAATATAATCTACTCCCACCTCTAAAGCCGCATCGATATCTTTTTCAATGTGTTGAGCCGATAATTTATAACCAATGGGAATTCCTCCCGTGGCTTGTTTAACTTGATCGGCAAAAGCTTTAATTTCTTTCGTCTTAGTCCAATCAGGAAAACGCGCAGGAGAAATAGCATCTTCTCCCACCTGTAAACCCCTTACTTCTGCAATTTTTCCTACTACTTTATTTCCTGGGAGGTGTCCGCCTGTTCCTGTTTTTGCACCTTGCCCTCCCTTAAAGTGAAAAGCTTGGCATTGTTTTACCTTGTCCATATTAAAACCAAAACGACCCGAAGCTAATTCATAAAAATAACGCGAATTAGCCGCTTGTTCTTCGGGCAACATTCCTCCCTCGCCGCTACAAATACCTGTTCCAGATTGCTCGGCCCCTAAAGCTAAAGCCACTTTTGCTTCTTCCGACAAAGCTCCAAAACTCATGTCAGAAATAAAAAGAGGGATTTTTAGCACTAAAGGTTTTTTTGCCTTAGGCCCAATCACCACTTCTGAACCCACAGGAACATCATCCAATTGGGGTGCCTTAGATAATTGTGCAGTTATAAATTGAATATCTTTCCAACTGGGTAGCTCGGTAAGGGGAACTCCCATTGCCGACATAGCTCCATGGTGACCTAGTTTTTTTAATCCATTTTTAGCTAAAGCTTGAATTTGACTATTAAATGGTTCTTCGGGAGTGCCGTGAAAATCTTGATAATTGCCTAAGTATTCTTCTCTATTATAAGGTTGAGGGTTTTTTTCTTGCCATTGAAAAATTTCTTCTTCATCGACCCAAACAGAATCTCCATCTACTCCACCAGTAAATTTATGTAATGTTTCGCTATTGTCATACTCACTAACGCCCGTGTCGTAACGGTAATCCCAATTATGAACACCACAAATTAAATTATCTCCCTTAATATGCCCATCAGCTAATAGTGCGCCTCTATGATGACATCTTCCATATAAAACAGAAATATTTTTATCATAACGAACAATAACTAAATCGACATTGGCTACTAAAGCATAGTAAGGTTGACGATCTTTAATTTCTGAATATTTAGCTATTACTTTTTTTTTCATGTTTTCCTTTTTATTAAAATATTTATTAATTTTAAGAGGTGTAGTTGCTTATAAATTAATGCGCTTAATGCTGTTTTTTTTCATTTTATAAAACCATAAGTCACCCCATCTTTGCACCTCTCCTTGAAGTTGAACTTGGTCTCCAACAAAAGGTAAAATGGATTCTAATACAGCTTGACCATTTTCATCTAATAATAAATAAAATCTTTCTTTAAATAATTGATCTTGTACTAATAGCGCAGGAGGAATTCCTCCCTTAATGCATAAAGTGGCGCAAGCTTTATGCGTTTTGCCAAGGCCGGGTTTCATAGCGCCAACATAACACTTTGGGTCTATCACTTCGCCTTGCAAAGTTTTTAAACCAAAACTTTTTTTAAAAATAGTTTTAGAAATAGTGGGTTTGGTTTTTAAAGCAACAATGGCCTCTTTTCCATCTAAAATGTTAAAAACAAAGCGACCTTCATAGTGAGTCATAATACCAGTTAATTTTACCCATTGATTGTGCAAGCCTTTTACTCGATTTTTAATTCCTCTTTTATCCATGGCTGTTAAAATGGCCGTGTAAACTTTGGATTGGTGTTTAAATCGAGCTAAAACATAAGGCTTAGTTAATAACCAAGCCTTTACAGTAATGGCTGTTTTTCCTGTGGGGTCCCAACCTTTTCCCTTATTAGGCGCATTTTTATAACTGGATAAAACATAACTCAATACCAATAGGGCTACAAAAAGAAAGGGTAAAAATAGTTTTAAAAAGCGCGAATACTTTTTGGGAAGAGCTAGGTAACCAACAAAAAAAGTTTGTTCTTTGTTCATCTTTTTCCTTTATGTATTTTTTAAACAGGGCTTAGTTATGTTTTCTTTATCAAAAGAAGAAGGGTCAATATACACTCCTTCGCCCTCTGGTTGATAAAATACATACACCATATTATTTTCTATTTTTGTTTTGTAAGTAGCTACTTTTTCTTTAAAAGGAGGAGGGCTTTGCCCGTCTTCGGGGCGATACTGCCAACCATGCCAAGGGCAAGTAATACAACCATCTATCACCCGCCCCTCACTTAAAGGCCCACCTTGGTGTGCACACAAATCGGTAACGGCACTAAAACCTTTTTCGTGTTTAAATACCGCAATTCTTTCGCCAGTGGGTGCTTTAACCATTTTCGCTTTATTCATTGTAAAATTACTAACATCACACACTTGTAACCAATTATCTTTTTGATTAAATATTTGTTTATCTTTACTGTGTTCTTTCCAAAAAGTTAGTAAGTGTGCACTAATCACCGCAGTTACTCCCACTCCCATTATCCAAACATAAATAAAATCTTGTTCGGATTGCATAACCCCTAAAGCCACATGAATAACCACAAAAGCATATACAAAATAAATGCCCATATGAATAGACTTCCAAACATCACGACCTAAGTTTTTTTGCCAAAAATCATGACTAATAGAAGCTAATACCAATAATACAAACAATGCTAGTAAACCAAATAGCTCGAAAGGAAAAGAAGTAAAACTAGTATATTCTGAGCTACTAGTTAATAAGGATAAAAAAGGGTTTATACTTCCAAAACTGTGATAAAAAAAAGTCACTAAAGCGCCATGAAAAAGGGCTAAAAAAGCGGTCATCACTCCAAGGTGTCTACGGTTATACAACAAAACCGCAAAAATAGAATTTAATCGAGCAAGAGGGCCAATTAATAAAATAATATGCAAAAGAATTAAAGAACAACTACCAAAAGCTCTAATTAAAATAATTATACTGCTAAACTGTTGGTCTTTAGGAAAAGTGATCGTACTAAATACAGAATACGCAGCTAAGTAAATAACAATAAAAGCTAAAGCAATAAAATCATAATATTTTTTTTGCTTGTTCCAATGTACGGGAAAATATTGTGTACTCATAATTAATTACTTTTTTGAGAGGTTAATTGACCCAAATCTTGAGGAATAGGTTTTGGTCGTAAAATCACTGCCAGCACTAATACCAAAACAATAAGAATAGATAAACTTACCCATAAACGACCATGCCATAAACGGTGACGACTTTTCATAATTTCCTTTTGTTAATAATGTACAGTAAGTACGGCCACAATAATATAGAAGCTGGCAATAAAAATAAACGAAACATTGGGCTAGAGACTTTTACCAAAGCATCCATTTTATGAATGGCTTTTAACAAGAAAAAAATAGAAAACACCACTCCCAAAGAAAAATAAATACCCATTGCATATAAAAAGATACTTGCCATACTTACCCTTTAAAAAATTTAACACCCTTATTTATCACCACATCTTTTCTATAAAAAAACCTGTGGCTTTGCTTTATTAAAATAACCTAAATTACTAAAAAAACAAGAGATTCTGTTATTTATTATTTATACAATTGCTGTAAATACAAGCTAAATCTTTTTCTTAAAAATAAGCAGCTTATAGCTTTTGTGCCTAGACAAATTCACTGCTTCCGTTTATAGAAAGTTATACATTATTTAAAAAGGTATAAATATGAAAAACTCCTCCTCTACAACATCTAAAGTGTATGAAAATGCCGAAGCAGCCATTGCAGATATTACTAGTAATACAAATATATTAGTTGGTGGATTTGGACTTTGTGGAATTCCCGAAAATTTGATTAATGCTTTAAGTAAGAAAAAAGAAATAACCGGACTAACTTGTATTTCTAATAATGCGGGAGTAGATGATTTTGGCTTAGGCTTACTATTAAAAAATAAACAAATTAAAAAAATGATAGCCAGTTATGTTGGAGAAAATGATTTATTTGCTCAACAATACCTTGATAAAGAGCTGGAGGTAGAATTTACCCCTCAAGGCACTTTAGCAGAAAAAATTAGAGCAGGAGGCGCTGGCATTGCGGGTTTTTACACCCCTACCGGAGTAGGAACTTTAGTGGCTCAAGGTAAAGAGGTAAAACAATTTAACGGACGCGATTATCTTTTAGAAACGGCCTTAACGGGAGACTTTGCTTTAATTAAAGCTTGGAAGGGCGACACCTTTGGTAATTTAATTTTTAATAAAACGGCCAGAAATTTTAACCCTATGATGGCCATGGCAGGAAAGATTAGCATTGTAGAGGTAGAAGAACTTGTTTCTGTGGGCGAATTAGACCCCGACCACATTCACACCTCGGGAGTATTTGTACAACGCATTTTTCAAGGTAAAAACTACGAAAAAAGAATTGAACAAAAAACCATTAGCCAATAATTACATAACTACTATAAGGAAAATATGCCGTTAACTAAAGAACAAATTGCACAAAGAATATCTAAAGAAGTGAAAAATGGTTTTACGGTAAATTTAGGAATTGGCATTCCCACACTAGTGGCCAATTATATTACCCCCGAACAAAATGTATTTTTACAAAGCGAAAATGGCTTATTAGGAATTGGCCCCTTCCCCACCAAAGACAAAGTGGATGCCGATTTAATTAATGCCGGAAAGCAAACTGTAACCTCTACTGCTGGTGCTAGTTATTTTTCTTCCGCAGATAGCTTTGCCATGATACGCGGAGGTCATATTGATTTAAGCGTGTTAGGGGCTATGCAAGTGGATGAAAACGGCGACATTGCCAATTGGATGATTCCCAACAAAATGATTAAAGGTATGGGAGGGGCTATGGATTTAGTAGCCGGGTCAAAAAATGTTATTGTGGCCATGCAACATACCGACAGAAAAGGAAATCCTAAAATTTTAAAAAAATGTAACCTCCCCTTAACAGGATTAAATTGTATTCATAAAATCGTTAGTGACTTGGCGGTAATGAGCATCACCTCTAAAGGCATTGTTGTGGAAGAAATCATAGAGGGTATGAGTTTTGAAGAATTACAAAATGTAACAGAGGCAAAGTTAACTGCGAGCAAAGATATTAAGGCTATTTAATTGTTTGACATAGCTAACAAGTGGTATATATCACTATTATGCCTTCTAATTTTACTTTCAATACCTATTTAACCATCACGGGCTTATCTGGTGATGAAAATATAAAAATGCGATTAATAGAGTTGGGCTTTATTGTTGGGCATAGTTTTAAAATTATTCAACAGTTAAGTTTTGGAGAGCCTTTTATTGTAGAGGTTCAAGGCACCACTGTTGCCTTACGCAAAAGGGAATTAAAATGTCTTCAAATTCAAAAATAATAGAAAAAAATATTCCTTCTGTTTTAATGATTGGTTCTCCCAACGCAGGAAAAAGCACTTTATTTAATAAACTTACCGACAAAAGTGCAAAAACTACCAACTACCCTGGCACCACAGTAGATTATACCACAGGTTATGCTGGATCTAACTTTAATGTAAAAATTAAATTTTTAGATACTCCTGGTATTTATTCTTTGCACCCAAAAACTGCGGAAGAAGAAATTACTCATCAACTACTTTTTAAAAATACAGAAAATCAAAGTAAGAATTTAATTCTTTCTGTTGTGGACTCTACCCAATTTGTAAGACAAGTTTTAATTACTCAACAACTGATAGAGCAAGGTTTTTCGGTGATTGTAGTACTTAGCATGGTGGATATTTTAGAAAAAAATAACATTACTATTAATGTAAAAGCTCTTTCTGAAAAATTAAAATGCCCTGTGGTACCTGTAAATATAAATAATGATGCCGATATTAAAGTTTTAATAAACCAATTACACCACCAAACTATTAATTCTAATTTAGGGCCTACACAAAAAAAAGCTTTATGGAAAGAAGAAGATTATTTTAACAATTTTTCTCGCTTTCAAAAAATAGAAAAAAATCTTTTTTCCTCCTCTGTAAAAAACTATTCTGCCAATATAGATAAATATTTGCTTCACCCCATTTTAGGCCTAGTGTTTTTTATAAGTATTATGACTTTGCTTTTTGCCTCTATTTTTTGGATAGCTACACCCTTAATTGATTCCATAGATTTATTATTTGCTAACTTGGGCGAATTTATTGTCCAAATTTCCCCCGATAGTTTATGGACCGCTTTTTTAGGAGAGGGATTAATTTCTGGAGTGGGGGCATTTATGGTTTTTGTACCTCAAATTGCCATTTTATTTCTTGGTTTAGGTTTACTAGAAGACAGTGGGTATTTAGCTAGGGCCTCTAGTCTTGTTGATAAACCTTTGTCTAAATTAGGAATGAATGGTCGTTCTTTTGTTCCCATATTATCTTCGATGGCCTGTGCTGTTCCTGCTATGATGGCCGCCAGAACTATACCTAATAAAAAAGAAAAATTTTTAACTTTATTTATTTTGCCCTTAATGACATGCAGTGCCCGCATACCTGTTTATGCTTTAATTATTAGTTTTTTATTTTTTGGAGAGTCGGTTTTTTTAGCAGGTTTTATTTTAGCACTGCTGTACTTTTCAGGGCTGGTAATAGGTGGCTTAACCGCTAGTATTATTAATCGTTTTTTATCACAAAAACAAAATTCCTTTTTTATTATGGAGCTTCCCTCTTATAAATTGCCTAATTTTAAAAAAGTAGTTAAACAAATGTTAATCCGCACAAATAGTTTTATTAAAAATGCTGGCCCTATTATTTTAGTGTTGTCTATTATTATCTGGGGAGCCTCTACTTTTCCCAATTATAAAATAAAAAATACTAATGAACGATTTCATAAAAGTTATGCTGCACAAGTGGGAAAAGTGATCGAACCCATTTTTAAACCTATGGGTGCAGATTGGCGAGTGGGCTTAGGTATTTTATCCTCCTTTGCGGCTCGCGAAGTTTTTGTATCTACCTTGGCCAGTGTATTTAACATTACCGAAGAACACGATACCGACATACACCAATCTTTATTAAGCACAATGAAAACCGCACGCTTTACTAATGCAGATGGCAGTGTTGGAAAATTAATTTTTACACTACCTTCTGTTTTAGCTTTATTAATTTTTTTTATGATTGCCCTTCAATGTATGGCCACAGTTAGTATAGCCAAAAATGAATTTGGTAACTGGAAGGTAGCTTTAATACAATTGTTTAGTTTTAATATTGTGGCCTATGTGCTTGCTGTAATAACTTATCAAGGGTTAAGCTAATGAACACTATAAAAACTTACCAAGGATTAAGCTAATGAGCACTATACAAACACCAATTACTCACTCCACTGCCCATTATTTGTGTGCCATTCATAAGCTACATGAAGATAATGGCTATGTACGCATGGTAGATATTTCTAAACTTTTAAATTTTTCTAGAGGCAGTGTTTCGATTGCCATTAAAAATTTAAAAAAGAAAAATTTAGTAGAAGAAGACAAAAATGGATTTTTAAATTTATCTAAAGTTTCTCACGAAAAAGTGCACGAAATTTTAGCCAACAAAACTTTATTGTATTACTTTTTAAAAAACTTTTTGGGCGTAACTAAAAATACTGCCGAATTGGATTCGTGCTTGATGGAGCATGTACTAAGTGCCGAATCACAAAAAAAATTATTTTTATATATGAAAAAAATGCAAACGGCCGAAAAAGAAAACGGTAATAAATCTTGTGTAAAAACCAATTTAGATTTTTTAAATACCTGCTCTAATTTTAAGCAGTTTAAAGAAAGTCAGAAAGGGGACACTTTTATTTAAGGTAAGGTTGTGTATTTAGGCAAATATAATTGGGTAAACAGTGCTTGTGTTTTGTATATTTGCCTAAACTAAATTGAAATGGGCAGACAGTGTCTGCCTAATTTAATCTACCAAAGTCCTGTATTAGTATAGAACACTTTAGCCTGCTTTCCCCTATCCGATAAAGATTATAAGCTCTTTACAGTAAGACGCTTTAATCAAATAAAGGGAAACATGAAAAAGTTATTAAGAAAACAAACTATACCTAGTAAACTTTCTATTACCAAAGAAAAAGTTATTTGCCCTTTATGTAATAACCCATTAGAAACCACTCATACGGCGCATTTTGCCGAAGAACAAGTTAAAGAAGAAGTCTTTTGCCCACAATGCGAAATCACAAATACGGTGGACTATCACAGTTTGCAGTAAGTCACAGTTTGCAGTAAAAAATTATTTCGATTTTGTATATTTGATTTGTCTAGACGAGCTATTTTTGTCTAAAAAATCTATATCTATGTTATGCACTTGCCAGCCAGGAAAAAATTTTAAAATAGAAAATTTTTTAGACCACTCGATAATAACATAAGCATTATCTTCTTTAAAAACATCCCAAAAGTTAAATGATTCTAACTCATTTTCGGAACTTAATCGGTATAAATCAAAATGATGAATGGTTAAACCTGCTTTTTGGTAAACATTGTGCAAAGAAAATGTGGGTGAACTAGTAACATTTTCTTTTTTGACATTACCTGCCTCTCCATTACCTGCCTCTTCATTACCTGCCTCTCCATTACCTGCCTCTTCATTATCGGCTGTGCTTTGCAAGCTTTGATCGCCAAACATTTGCTTAACAAATAAACTCACCCATTGTGTTTTTCCAACACCTAAAGGGCCATTTAATAATATAACATCTTTTTTTGAGCTAGATAATTTGTTAATAAACTCTTCACTAATCCAACAGTTTAAATCTTTAACAGAGCTTACAAGTTTTATATCTTCTGACATTTTTATTAATTAATATTTTTTTCTAAAAATTCCGTCATAGTCGTTAAAGATTTATCTAGTAAAGCTTTGTCTTCCCCCTCTAAAAAAATACGAACTACAGGTTCCGTACCAGAAGGTCTAACATAAATGCGAGCATTGCCGCCTAAATTATCTTCTAATTGTTTTAATGTGTCTGAGTACTTAGGGATATCAGACAAAACCAAAGACGAATCCATAATTTTACTAAGTTTAACACTATGATTAATTTGCAAAGGCGTTTTAAAAATATTGCGCATTTGGCTTAACTTTTTTTTCTCGATTTTCATTAGCTCTAAAATTTTTAAAGCCGCAATACACGCATCTCCTGTAGTACTGTGATCTAAAAAAATAACATGGCCAGAGTTTTCTCCCCCTAAAACACAATCTTTTTCTTTCATTAAAGCTACTACATTTTTATCACCAACCGGCGCTATATGTACTTGTATGTTTTCTTTTTTTAAATAATTTATTAAAGCAATGCTACTCATAGGGGTTAATACCACAGCATCATTGTTTAAGGCTTTTTGTTTTTTTAAATCCATAGCACATAAGCCTAAAATATGATCACCACTTAAAATTTGGCCTAGTTCGTCTACCATTAAAATACGATCGGCATCGCCATCTACGGCAATTCCTAAGTCTGCTTTGTGTTCAATCACGGCTTTTTGTAATGTACTTGGACATAAGGCTCCAAAATTTTTATTAATATTAAACCCGTTAGGATGATTACCAATATTAATAATCTTAGCCCCTAATTCTTCAAAAATAGCAGGTGCTACTTTGTAAGCAGCACCATGGGCCGAATCCACCACTATTCTTAAGCCCTCTAAATGCAATGGATGAGGAAAAACATTTTTAACATGAACAACATAACGACCCGAGGCATCTTCAATACGGCGAGTTCTACCTATGTCTTGAGGGCTAACTAAATATTGCGACAAATCTTTTAACAGTAATTGCTCTATGGATGCTTCGGTTTCTTTAGATACTTTAAAACCATCTGCACCAAATAATTTAATGCCATTATCCATATACAAATTATGAGAAGCCGATATTACCACCCCTGCATCACAACGCATATTTTTTGTTAAAAATCCTACCCCAGGCGTTGGCAAAGGCCCCACTAATTGCACCGACACTCCCATAGAATTTAAACCACTAGCTAAGGCTTGCTCAATCATATAGCCCGAAATGCGCGTGTCTTTGCCAATTAAAACCATATGGCCCGAGCCTTTTTTATGAAGCTCTTTTTTTACTAAAACTCCTAAAGCTTGGCCCACTTTTAAAGCCACATCTGTGGTAATAGGAAATTGATTAGCTAGCCCTCTAATACCATCTGTTCCAAATTTTACTGGACTTTCCATATTAACCTTAATAAAAATATAACTTAGCCTGCCACATTGGGATTGGGCTTTAAATTAATATCTGCAGAAACTTCTTGTTTTTTTATAGCAGCCTCTGCCTTAGCATTTTTTTCACTATTAGCAGCTTCTTGCTTTAAAATTTGCACTTGCTCTTCTCGATAAATTTCTAACTGATCTAAACTTTCACCGCTCATAATTAACTCAAATTCTTTATTATCAATAGTTTCAAACTGTAATAATGCTTTGGCTAAAGTGTGTAATAAATTTTCATTGTCTTTTAAAATTTCTGTGGCTTTTATTTTGGCCGCATGAATTAAAGACGAAATTTCGTTATCAATTTCTTCTGCTTTCTTTTCAGAATATTTACTTTGCCCCACACTTTGCATACCTACAAAAACCGGTTTGTCAGAGTCTGCAAAATTAATTGGACCAATGTTGTCATTCATTCCCCATTCACAAATAATTTTTCGTGCTAAATCTGTAGCTCGTTCAATATCGTTAGAAGCCCCTGTAGTAAAATCTTTAAAAATTAATTCTTCGGCAACTCTTCCTCCAAATAAAAAAGATAATAAATTATGCGCTTTAGTTTTCGTCATATTTAATTCTTCTTCTTTGGGAAGGGTTTGTGTGACCCCCAAGGCTCGTCCTCTAGGAATAATACTAATTTTATGAATAGGGTCCATTTGTGGCAATAACTTTCCCACAATGGCGTGACCTGCTTCATGGTAGGCCGTAATTTTTTTATCCTGTTCTGTAACTTTCATGGATTTTCGCTCTGCACCCATTAAAATTTTATCTCTAGATTGTTCTAAGTCTTCCATGGAAATTTGTTGTTTATTTAAACGAGCAGCTCGCAAAGCGGCTTCATTAACTAAATTGGCTAAATCGGCTCCCGAAAAACCAGTGGTTCCTCTAGCTACAGCCTGTAAATCTACATTGCTTGCTATTTTTTCTTCAGGAAGTTTATTAACATAAATTTTTAAAACCTCTTCTCTTCCTGTTAAATCGGGAACAGGAACCATTACACTGCGGTCAAATCTTCCTGGTCTTAAAAGGGCTGGGTCAAGCACATCTAAACGATTGGTGGCAGCTAAAACAATAACTCCATTATTAAATTCAAAACCATCCATTTCTACTAGTAGTTGATTTAAAGTTTGTTCTCTTTCATCATGTCCTCCACCCATACCCGATCCACGGTGTCGACCTACGGCATCTATTTCGTCAATAAAAATAACACAAGGAGCATGTTTTTTTCCTTGCTCAAACAAATCTCTTACTCTAGAGGCACCCACACCCACAAACATTTCTACAAAGTCTGAACCCGAAATGCTAAAAAATGGAGCATCGGCTTCGCCCGCCATGGCTTTAGCTAGTAAAGTTTTCCCTGTACCAGGAGGGCCCACTAACAAAACTCCTTTTGGAATTTTTGCTCCCATATTGGTAAATTTTTTAGGGTTTTTTAAAAAGTCCACAATTTCTACTAAATCCTCTTTGGCTTCTTCTACACCAGCAACATCTTTAAAAGTTATTTTATTTTTAGATTGGTCCATCATCTTAGCTTTGCTTTTTCCAAAGCTCATAATTTTACTTCCTCCCGATTGCATCTGCTTAAAGAAAAATAAAAAAATAACAATTAAAAATACAAACGGTAACCAACTTAACAACAAAGAGACAAAAAAGGATTCTTTTACTTTTTTATAATTAGGAGTTAGTCCATTTTTTTCCACAAGCAATCGCCCTTGCGCACTAATATCCCCTTGTACTTTAAATTTTACAGCACCCTTGTATTCTTTTTTAAACTCTTCTTTCATAGTACCAACAATTTCGCCAATACTGTCGTTGTCTGCAATTTCAAAAGTGACATCTTTTACATGTTTTACCGTTAAAGCGTGCCTAAATTGATTGTAATCAAAATCTTTAATAAAAGCTTTATTCTTTTCTTGATAGTTTTGTATTAACACAATAGCTAACACAACAAATATAGCCCACATTGCAAATGTTTTTTGAGATGCATTTTTCATTTTTACCTCGGTTTTTAATCGGTGTTTAGTCTAATACTTTTTGATGAATTATCAAGGATATAAAGCCAAGGTTGCTTTAATTTCCAACCCTGTCTAGCTATATGGAAAAATTGCTCTTTTTTTGGAGCATTTAAATACTTTAAGAGCTCTAAAACATGACCCATAGAGTAATTTTTCACTTTATTACAATATAAATAATGGGCCAAAGTTCGTTTTTGATCCACTACAGAAAGGCTATAAAACACATCCAAATGGATCTTGTTTTTTACAACCACTTTTTGTAAAAAATCAATATCTTCCTTTTGGTCGCTAGCAATGGCATTTAAAGATTGCGACATATTTTGTAAATATTTTTTATTTTTTTGCGCTATAATTGGCAAAACTTTTAAACGCAACCAATTGCGCAAAAATTGATCGTTTTTATTAGAAGGGTCTTCAAAAAAAGGCACAGCATTTTGATGAACATAATCTTGCAAAGACGATCGCATAACTGTTAACAAAGGTCTTACTAATAAATGATTTTCTTTAATGCTTACTGGTTTAATGGCCACCAAACCTTGCGAGCCCACACCTCTCATTAAACGCATTAATCGCGTTTCTAGTAAATCATCAGCGGTATGCGCGGTAACTAATAATTTTGAGTCAAACTTTGAAAGTAAAAGTATTTCTTCAAAATAATCATAACGGCATTTTCTATATTCTGCTTCAGAATTTTTCACTGCCACTTCTAAATTTTTTATTTCCTCTGTTTCATTAAAATGCTTTTCTTTTTGAGGGCTTTGTTTTGTATTACTTAAAAAGCTTTGCTTTGTACTACTTTTTAAAGCATTGCTAATAAAGGCAATTTTTTGTTTTTCACAATATTCTTGAAGGGCTTTGTAAGTTTTGTTTCTAAAATTATTTTGAGCTATATTTTCTTTACCAAATACCTCTCCATGATGAAAATGCACTACTGTTAAGTGTATTTTTAAAGCTTTTTTTAATTTTTGATGGAGGGCTAACATAGCCATAGAATCTAAACCACCCGATACCGCTAAATAAATGCTAGACTCCACAGGAAGTTTTTGATTTTTATAAAAAGATAATAACTGATGCTCTAAATGACAAAACATAATAATTGGAATAAAATTAGCTTATCCATAAAGCTGTTTTACTCTTTTTTTGAAAGATTTCATCATAGTTTTTAAATTAACTTCTACTAAAGTTTTTTCAATAAGTTTAGGAGCAAAAAATTTTAATTTCATCTCTACTTCGTAAATTACATCTGTCGTTCCTTTTTTGGTTTTAGATTCTTTTAAAACCCACGAACCCTCTAAAGATTTAAAAAGTAACCCAGACTCTAAAGTCCAAGTAATTTCTTTATTCTTTTTTTCTTTTACTCGCAGCTGATAAGTAACATTTTTAATAATTGCTACTGTGTACTCAATAATTTTATAAGTTTTTGTAGATTTTAAAATACTAATACCTTTTACATCTGCTAAAAAATCAGGATAACTTTCGTAATCTGATAAAATATCAAATAGTTGCTTGGCAGTGCACTTAAAATTTTCTTCTTTTTTAACAAAGGCCATAAAACTTCCTTTTTTTACCTTTCCTAGTAAACTTTAACACTGTATCTTAAGTCTTTGCTTAAAATAGCGTAATTAGCTAATAACATAGCTTGCATTTCTTCAGACACCTGCATTATTGCCTTTCCTTTATCTAAAATTTGTTTTTTATCTTGAACACTTAAACTATTTTTATTTAATAAAGAAAAAACTTGCTGCAACTGATCTGAAAAATAAAACATAACCTCTGCAAGTAAAGCATCTTGAAGCCTATAGTTTTTAATTACTTTTTGTAAAGAAATAAAACTAGAACTTCTTTCTTTCCAACAAATTTTTAGTTGATTAAAAAAAACAATTAAATTATCCGAAACAATATACAAAGATTCTGCATACTGATTTAAGTGGTTTAATCCTACTTTTTTTTCTGTCCACTTATCTTTCTCTATCTGCTTTTTTTTTAAATCTAAATCAATCTGAGCATAAAATTGTTTTAAATTATTTGTGTGCTGTTTTACATAAGCTATAGAAGCAGTCATTAAATCTTTTTCTGCTTTAAAATACTTAGTAACAAAAGAAGAATTACACACTTGTGGGTTAATATTTTTTGGAAGCGAAACAGAAAAAGAAAAGCTTTGCCAATACACGGGTTTAACAGAGCTAGAAGAGGGCAAAGCCACTGCCCCTGCGCGTACAGGCCATATAACGGCTATAAAAACCAGCCATCGCAAGAATAACTGAAATACACTTAATAACATAAGCTTATTTTGTACTTAATTACCCAATAAAAACAATAACCTTTATATTTTTTTCAAAACTTTAAACTATGTTCTGCTTGAATATAACGATGCGTTTTTGTTTGCGAACGAAAAACCACAGAATGGGTCTGCACCCTACCTTTGCCTAAGTGTCGAACCCCTTTTAAAAAAGGACCATCGGTTACCCCTGTAGCTGCAAATAATACAGGCCCTGTTGCTAATTGCTCTAAATGATAAATTTTATTATAATCAGAAATGCCCATCTTGCTGGCTCTTTGTTTTTCTTCTTCATTAGAAAATAGCAAACGGCCTTGAAAATCTCCATCTAAACATTTAATAGCCGCCGCAGTAATTACTCCCTCTGGAGCCCCTCCAATACCTAAAAGCAAATCAATACCCGAGCCTTGCGTACAAGTAGCAATACCTGCAGAAACATCTCCATCATCAATTAAGCAAATACGAGCACCCGTATCTCTAACTTGCTTAATCAGCTCTTCATGGCGAGGTCGCTCTAAAACCACCACGGTTAAATCAGAAATTGGCTTCTTTAATTTTTCACTTAAAATACTAATGTTTTTGGCAGGCGTGTTGTCTAAACTTAAACAGCCTTTGCCTTTAGGCCCACAAGCTAACTTATCCATATAAATATCGGGAGCATGTAGTAAATTACCTTTTTTGGCCGCAGCAATAACAGAGGTAGCACCCACCCCTCCCTTGGCGCAAATTGTGGTTCCCTCTAAAGGATCTAAGGCAATATCAATTTCGGGGAAAATTTCTGTATTTTGAATTTTTTTTGCTTCTTTTGTGTGAGCAAAACCCACAGGCTCTCCAATATAAAGCATAGGTGCCTTATCCCTTTCGCCTTCTCCAATAACCACTTGGCCTTTCATTAAAACCGAATTAAATGCCGTGCGCATGGCCGTTACCGCAGCTTGGTCGGCCTGCTTTTCGTCGCCTCGCCCCATCCAACGCGAACTAGCCAAGGCAGCGGCCTCTGTTACTCTAACAAACTCTAAAGCTAAATTTCTATTCATAATAATTACTTATTTTTTAGAGGACAGACCCCTACGATTTTACTTCATAGCCAGCAGCTATCCAGTCCATCATTCCTGAGTCTTTAATGCAGTATAAATTAGTAAGGCCTGCTTCTTGTAATATTTGAGCAGCCACTTGAGACCTTCCCCCAGACCTACAATATACATAAATTTTAGTATATTTTTTTAATTGCTCGGCCTGTTTGCCCACCTCTGTATGAGTAATGTTTATAGAGGAGGGAATTCTGGCTTCTGCAAATTCGTCAGGACGCCTAACATCTAGTAACAATTCCCCTTCGGGAACATTTTTATATATTTTATAGATTTCATCCATTTGCATAACAACTCCCCTGACTTTTTTACTTTCTGTATTTAATAACTAGCTTCGTGCTTAATGTCTACTATTTAGTTTTAAAAAACCTGATAAAGGTTCCATAAGCCCAATAAAAACAAAGAACCTGCCAATAGTTTTTTTAACACAACCGAGGGACATCGTTTTGCAAATTTTACACCTACAATAACCCCTAGTATTCCTATAATTAAAAATTGTAATAAAAAATACCAATCTAATTTTAAAAAATTATTTAAAGGTTGGCTTTGGTAATAAAAAAATAACGCTATTATAGAATTTACCACACTTAAAAATAGACTAGTGGCTACAGCTACAGAAAGTGGTAAAGAAAATGCTACTATAAACAGTGGCGTCATTAAAAAGCCTCCACTGACACCAAGGATTGCAGACAAAAACCCCACAATATAACTACAGCATAAAAAAAAGAAAATATTCACTACACGGGCTTTGCTACTTAACTGCTGCGTGTTTGCTCTTCGCCCTACTTTGTCTTTATATAATCTATAAAAAATTAAGCCCACTGCAATAAAACTCACTACGGATAATAATATCACACGCCAAAACTCTATAAGACTTGTAGAATAATGGACACCAAAAGAGGAACCTAAAGCGGCTAGCGGAAAAAATACGGCCGCTTTTTTTATAGAAATATCAGAAATGCGGCTCCAACCAGCAACACTGGAAAAAACCATCCCTATAATTAAGGACATTAAAACCGCAGAGGTAAAGCTATCCCCTTTTATGTATAATAAAACGGGCAAACTTAAAAGGGCTGGGCCAAAACCCAAAAGGCCTACTACTCCACCAATCCCTAATGCACAAAATAAAATCAGCATTTTTTCCTAAAATTACAAAAGTAAATTTTACTTTTTATTACCACTATCTATTGCCCCCATATTCCTCTTTTTAACCTATCAGAAACAAAATTTTAGCTCAAATATAAAAAAATATTTTTTTTTACTTCCCTCTTGAAGAACTGGTAAATTATGTGTAATAGATACATAAGAATATCAATATTTAACTAACAAAAAAAGGTGTTTTTTATGTTTAATGACTATTTACTAGCTTTCCTTGGAGGAGGCCTTATAGGGCTTAGCTCTATTTTATTATTATTATTTCATGGGCGTATCGCTGGAATTAGTGGCATGCTAAAGGGCAGTTTTATTAACAATGCCCCCGACAAAGGCTGGAGAATTTCTTTTATATTTGGCTTAATCATTATGGGCTTGTTACTTAACATTCAACAACCACAATTATTTTCCATTAACTCTTATTTAAATTACTGGGGAATAGGATTATCAGGATTATTAGTGGGAGCAGGTACTTACCTAGGTAATGGTTGTACCAGTGGGCATGGTATTTGTGGGTCTAGTCGCCTTTCTATTCGCTCTCTTGTGGCCACTGTTACTTTTATTGTTTCAGGAATGCTAAGCGTTTGGATGATGAAAACATTTTTTTAAAAAATAATAAATAGGAAAATTTTTTAACTAACTAATAAATAAATAGGAAAATATGAAAAACACTATACACAATATTATCGCAATTAACTTAGGTTTACTTTTTGCAACAGGTTTAGCCATTTCGGGAATGACTAAACCGCAAAATATTATTGATTTTTTAGATGTAACGGGTAACTGGAACCCTCTTTTACTACTAGTAATGGCTGGAGCAATTCTAGTTTATATGCCCGCCTATTATTTAGTTATAAAAAAGAAAGATAAACCTTTACTAGATGAGGAGTTTTTCATACCTCCTCAGGGAAAAGTGGACAAACAACTAATTATTGGCTCTATTCTTTTTGGTACCGGTTGGGGAATTTCTGGTTTTTGTCCAGGCCCTGCTTTAACTAGCTTTCTTATTAACACTCAAGCAATAGTATTAGTTTTTAGTTTAATTGCAGGTATGTTTTTAGCTAAATTTGCACTGCATTACAAAAATCATTGTTGTAAAAAATAGCAGCTTTAAAGGTAGAGGACATGGAAGTAAAAGAATTTTTTGAAAAAATAACCGGAACAATTAGTTACATTGTTTATGACCCGGCAAGCAAAGATGCTTTAATTATAGACCCTGTGCTGGATTTTAATTCTACAGAAGGTACTTATAGTACAACCAGTTTTAACGAACAAATGGATTACATTAAAAGTAATAATTTAAAACCCTCTTTAGTTTTAGAAACTCATGCTCATGCCGATCATATTAGTTCCTCTCAATTTTTTAAAAAAGAATTTCCTAATATTTTAGTAGCTATTGGCAAAGATATTACAGAAGTACAAAGCGTATTTAAATCGATCTTTAAACTTTCCCATTTAGCCACCGACGGCAGTCAGTTTGATAAATTAATTAAAGATCAAGAAGAGTTTTTTGCAGGGTCTATAAAAATTAAAGCTATTCATACCCCTGGCCACACCCCTTCTTGCCTTAGTTATTTAATAGAAGACAAAATTTTTGTTGGCGATAGTATTTTTGTTCCAGAGACAGGAACTGGTCGTTGTGATTTTCCAAAAGGAGACGCAAAAACTTTATTTCATTCTGTAAAACAAAAACTATACACTTTAAATGAAGACACCAAAGTTTATGTAGCTCATAATTATCCAGAAAAAGGCGAACCTCTTCATTTTCAAACCACTATTAAAGATTTAAAAGAAAACAATATTCACATAAAGGAAGATACTAAATTAGAAGATTTTTTAAAATTTCGAAAGGATAGAGACAAACAATTAAATTCTCCAAAATTATTATTTCAAAGCATTCAAATTAATATTAATGCTGGTAAATTTGAGACTGATGAAAATGGCAATGCTTTTTTAAAAATGCCGATGTTTAAGGGGTAGATAAAAAATATTTACTTACATAATTGTAAATACTGTGTGGCTTTTTTTTCTGCATCAAATTTACTAATAAACTTATCTGTTATAAGTGGTGGATTTTTAATTACTTTTTTAATATTTTTTGAAAACTCTTCTACGCTATTAACAGGGGATAAAAACGGGCTTAACTCCTCTACCAAAATCTCTACAGGCCCTGTGCAACTGGTACTAATTACTGGGACCCCTAAGACAAGCGCCTCTATTAATACCATGGATAATCCCTCAAATTCAGAACTGAGTACTAATGCTTTTGCGTTTTTTATATAAGGATAAGGGTTTGGACAAAAACCTTTAAAAATTACCTGACCTTCTAAACCTAAATCTCGAACTAGCTTTTTACAGCTTCTACCATGTTTAGTATTAAAATTTCCTATTAATAATAATTTTTGCGTAACCTGTGATTTCTTATAAGCTTGAATTAAAAATTTATGCCGCTTCACTCTTGAAAAGCTGCCAACATGCACAATATAGTTGTTTTCCACAGGAACATACTCATCTGCTTGCTTTCGAATGTCTAAAAAATTTACAGGATTATAAATATACTCTATATTCTTTGGTTTCAACCCTGTACTTAACATAGATTTCATAACACCTTTAGACACTGTAATTATATTTTTTTTCCTATATAACTTTTTAATTAGTAAAGAGTACTTTAATTGACACAATAACTTAGTAATAAAAACCTTTTTCATTTTGCAATTATTTAACAAACTACTATGAATACAAAAATACAAATTTTCTACCTTTATATACTGACAAATTTTATCCGTAACAACGTTATTAGAAATAAATAAATCAAATTTTACACCAATTTCTATTACCTTTTCCTCTGTAATTCTTGCTAAATCTTTATATTTAAACTTTTTAGTTAAATATTTTTTGTGATTTAAAATATCCAAAATATGAATATTATATTTAATATGTTCAACACAGTAATCTACTCCATTGCCCAGTACTACAATATCAACTCTATGCCCCATATTTGTTAAAGCACTTGCCAAGTTTAAAACAACTCGCTCAGCTCCTCCGCCTTTTAAACTATCCACAAATAAACAAATGTTTTTCATTGTAACTTCCTAAGTTTTACCTACACAAATTTCCTAGTTTAATAGACAATCGCCAAAAAGGTCGCTTTAGTTCTCTAAAAAATTTTTTCCACCACTTAATAGATTTAACTTGAATAGTAGTTCCACCTACTAATTCTTCAGAATGACAAACATAAGACTTATTTAAAGAATAAACAGAAACTTTATGTTGATAAATTTTTTGTAGCATTACATCTATAGGGGCTAAATAATAAGGCATGGCTTGGTTAATATTTTTAGCAGCTATTTTTCCATAAATTCTTCCTGTTGTACCAAGAGCTGGTGTGGAAAATTGTTGCATAAGTACATCTTTAAAAACAGGTACACTAGTTTTTTTCCAAAACCCCGACCTTCCAGAGATATCTAAAATACTGGCGGTATCTAATTTAGATAAAATAGCTTCTATATTTTCAAAAAAGTCATTTTTAATTAAAATATCATCTTCTAATAAAATAGCATAATCTTCTTTTTGATTTTCTATTAAAGAAAATATTTTTTTATAACTTAAAAATAACCCTAACTCCCCTGCTAATGGTGAAGAAAAATGAGAAAACACTGTTCTTTTATTAAGCTTTATTACAGTATTTTCATCTAGCTGCCTGCCGTTAACCGCTGATACTCGAATAGCTTGCACTCCCAATTTATGAAATTGATTTTCCATAAAATTTTTTCTTTTAATACTAGTGTCTAAATTAATATAATAAATTTGATAATTCACAAAATTAATTTCCTTTATTTTTAATTAAAAGATTTTCCCAATTTAAAGTGGTTTTGCATATAAATTCAATGTTATCATGTTGAGGAAGCCAGTTTATGTTATTTTTTAGCTTTTTTGTATCAGACACCATGGTAACAATGTCTCCCTCTCTTCTTTCTGCTATTTTAACGCTAAAGTTTATCCCACTTACCTTTTTCATTGTGTTAACAATTTCTAAAACACTATAACCATGCCCATAACCACAATTAAAAATTTCACTTTTGTTTTGATTTAAAAAATTTAAAGCTTTAATATGAATATCTGCTAAATCACTAATATGAAT
>VSKW01025682.1_pt1 | contig 43345 bp, 41 predicted proteins | sample 4798611 | NCBI WGS metagenome assembly VSKW01 (sample SAMN12179536, study PRJNA552185) | sponge metagenome | biome: deep-sea hydrothermal plumes; feature: spots directly above weak diffusing fluid; material: sea water; isolation source: sponge from the Crane site of a hydrothermal vent ...
GAATGCATATCAGAACGGAGTGCATTTTTTATTTTTCTGATAGATTACTCGTCTGCTTTTCTTCAACTGCAACACCTAAAACACGATTCATGGTTTTAAGTGAGGGTAATAATTTTTCCACTTCAAATCCAGGTCTAATATACCCTTGATAATCTCCATTTGGATTGATAATAATAATTTGAGCACTATGATCAATCTGATAATCTTCAGTATTTTCTGTTCCATCTTTTACTTTGCTATACATGACATTGAATTGCTTTGAAAAATGACTTGTATCTCCTGCATTACCTAAGACACCAATAAAGCTTGTATCAAAAATAGACAAATAATCTGTCAGAAAATCAATGGTATCACGACCTGGATCAACTGAGACAATAAGATATTGCGTTCGTTTTGCTAACACGGGATCAAATACATGAATCGCACGATTTAATTCTTTCAGTTTACTTAAAGTAGCAGGACAAACATCAGGGCATTGTGTGAACCCAAAATATAGAAAAGTCCATTTATTTTTCAATTGTTCTGATGTTAAATAGGCTGCTTTTGTTGTTTGCATGACAGGTATTTTAAATCGCCTTGGCATATCAAATAATACTAAACCTTGTTGCTGCATAGCCGATTTATCAATTGTTAGTAAATTAGCTGATCGCGTATTCGTAAATTTATTAATAGCTAAACCAATGCCTAAAAAAACAAAAGCCACTAAACATAATATTAAAAATCTTTTTGATTTTTTTACCATAAAATTTCACCTTATTTTATAATATCACAAATAATGATCTAATAATAATGCTAAAAATAGCAGCATTAAATACCAAATCGAAAAATAAAAAGTATTCATCGAAACGCTCGATTTCGGTTTTTTCCATAATTTAAAAGACCAATATAAAAAACGACATCCTAAGACCATGACAATGGATAAATAAATCAGACCACTCATACCAAAAACCCAAGGCAAAATACTCACGATATATAACAAAATCGTATATAGTAAAATATGTAATGCAGCATACTTCTCACCATGCGTCACCGGTAACATAGGAATATTTGCTTTTTGATAATCGTTTTTTCTATGAATGGCTAAAGCCCAAAAATGAGGAGGCGTCCAAGTAAAAATAATTAACACCAATAATAAAGCATGCGGATCAATACGATTAGTGACAGCAGTCCAACCTAATAAAGGCGGTATTGCACCAGCTAAGCCGCCTAGTACAATATTTTGAGGGGTCATGCGTTTTAAAAAAACAGTATAAAATATAGCATATCCTAATAAAGCACCCAAGGTCAGCCAAGCTGTTAAAGGGTTGATATAAAAAAATAAAATTGCAAAACCCATCATACCTAAAATCAAGGCAAAGGCAATCGCATTGGCTAAGGCAATATGCCCCTTTACAATAGGACGTTGCGCTGTTCTGGACATCAGTTGATCAATATGTCGATCAATAATATGATTCACAGTTGCGGCTGAAGCGGCACACAACATAATGCCAATATTACCCATCATGAGTATAGAGAATGGCACAAAATCAGGAGTTGCCAATAACATGCCGATCAGCGAAGTCAATAGCATTAAAGCAATCACATTGGGTTTACATAAAACCCAATAATACTTCCACTTCATCGATTCAATTAACCCCAACGCTGTCATTCAAGTTCCTTAGATTACATTTTAGACCACATTGCGTGTGCTAATGAAATTAATGACAATAGCAAACAAGCACCTATTAAGTTATGCGTGAGTGCAATGTGTAGAGGAAAATCAAGTAACACATTACTAATACCTAAAACCATTTGCAACCCAAGCAAACCCACGATGCTATAAATAGCAGAATATGCTCGCAACTTCATACTATGTGATCGTGTTTGAACAGCATGATATAGTTTGTAACATAACATACTCAATGAAAATAGTACAAATAATGCCCCTAACCGGTGCGAAAAATGAATAGCAGTACGTGCAGCATTATCTAAACGTCCACCTAAATAATCAGGCCCAATAGACTGTAATAAATTAAAACCATGACTAAAATCCATTGACGGAATCCATTGTCCTTGGCACTGTGGAAAATCTGGGCAAGCAATCGCTGCATAATTTGCACTGAGCCATCCACCCAATACAATTTGTAAAACAACTAAAATAATAGAAAGGATTAACCAAAAAGATATATTTTTATTTAAAATCAATGGATTATAAACAGGATATAATTGCTTTGTTAATAAAAAAAGTAAGGATAGCGTTGTAAAACCACCGATCAAATGAGCTGTGACCACTTGTGGCCACAGTTTTAATGTCACAGTCCACATACCAAACGCAGCTTGTAAAGTAATGAAGAGTAAAATAAAAAAACCTAATCGCATGGATTTTTTAGATAGTTTTCTATTTTTTATCAAAAAAGCATTTAAAGCTAAAACACATAACATCAAAAAACCTGCTGCATAACGATGAATCATTTCAGGCCATCCTTTACGCGGATCAACAGGGCTATTAGGAAAATGTTGTTGCGCCCAAGCTAACATATCAGATGTATTCGGCACCGTTAAAAATCCATAGCATCCAGGCCAATCAGGACAACCTAAACCAGCATGCATTAATCGAGTATAAGCCCCTAAACCGACTACAAAAAAAGCAAGTACTGTCGAACAGGCAGCTAACCAAAAAAGGTTAGCATTCGCTTTATGCATCATGATAAATCCTATTGTCATTGATTAAATATATTTTTTATATAGATTGAATTCATTTATTTTTAACCTATTCTACTTAATCTTAATAATTTCTGTAAATCTTTTAATATCGCCTGACCTGGATGCTGATCCGTATAAGCCATCATCAGATTACCATGTGGATCCATGATAAAAAAAGTCAAGGCTTCAATATTCGCATAATGAGGTAATGCTTTTTTTAAAACAGAATGCAATATAGGGGCATCACAATAAATCGATTGAATATCATCTACTCCTTTTGGAATTTGTAATAGCGTTTGAGTTAAAGTTGTATGCACAGCATACCGCTTCAAGCGATCACGATCTTTATTTAAAGCAATCCGTAGTCGCTCTGTAATATGAAATTTTTCTTGGCATGTTTGACCACAAGGAGCAGAAGCTAGAATCAATAAACTCCATTGTTTATTTAAATGATCAATCTGAAAAGGCTCACCATTCTCTTGATATAATTGTAAATCCGTTACAGTCATGGTAGGCCAAATTAATATCCCTTTCTGCGTGCGGGCATGAGGTGTCCAAATTTGGCTATAATACATCCAAATCGCTAAACCAACACAGCATGTCGGCAATAAAATAATCAAACTGATCGCTAGTTTTCGTTTCTGTATTGTCTTCATGAAACATGACTTCCTCGCCTTTTTTTTATATAAAAAAAGGCCATTAAAATAGTCAATACTAATGCCATTAAAAACCATTGAATAGCATAGCCTAAATGTTTTTGAGCTGTCATAGGAGGGCGCGGTAACTGCCTTATCAATACGCCAGGTTGATCTTGATTTAATATGACAATCCAAGGTAATACAGGACATTGTAAATCATTTGCAATTTTTTTGATGGCTTTTTGATCAATTGATTGAATTATTTTAGGCCAACCAGGACGCCATTGATCTTGTTTTAGTAAAAACGCAGCGCCTTGTGGGCGCCATAAGATCCCTTCAAAAAGATGTTCTTTTGATAGCATCAGTTTTTTAATCGGATTGATGTTTTTTTTTCGCTCATGCCAACCTCGATCAATGAGAACGGCTTCTTTTTCTGTCGAGTTTAAATACACAACAGAAAAAACTCGGTAACCTACTTGATGATTGCACATTTGATTATCAAGCCAATACTCTGCTGTTTCATCAAGACAGCCAGAAAAGTGAACTGGTTGATATAAAAAATCGGTTTTTTTATGTGATAGGACACCATTTAAGTCAATAGCATCACGGGTCATGTAAGCAGCATAACGTGTTTCATTATCTTGTTTTTGTTGATATCGCGTATACTGCCAACAACCTAAATTCAATAATAGCGTAAATATGATACAATATAACAAGCCAAAATAAATATTTTTTCGTATCGCTATCATTCGAAATCACCGGTTATTATGGATATGATATGAAGACACTCAATCTTGTATAACCAAAAAAGGGAACATTATGGTATTAAAAATAATTTTCATGATTGTTTTTATCGCTATGTTAGCTAGTTTAATGCATGGTTTATATCATTTAATTCGCTATAAAGAAAAAAGTGCTCATCTTTTACAAGCACTCATAGCCCGCATTTCATGCGCAGCTTTAGTGCTGATATTACTTATTTATGGATTATATATCGGTGATTTTCATTTGAGTGCACCGTGGCTAGGAGCATAACGTTTTTAGAACAAAATTTCAATAATTCATCTTATCTGTCTTACGCAACTCTCGTAAGACAATCAAATCGCAGCATTTGTCTATCAAAATACAGCGAATATTTTGCATATTCCCAAAAAAAATCACTTATTAACAATAATTTAAAAGTATAGACTTTCGTTGTATAGCAATCTTTTACACATCCTTTATACTCAATAGTAAGCTTCATCAATTATCAAGGAGACCTGCTATATGTTAAAAAAATACAGATCAATCGTATCTTTGCTAAAAATAACAGGATTATTCTTATGCAATATAGTTCTCTTATTGAGCAACATGCAGACTGATGCCATAGCAAAAAATATCAAGGCTGTGACTTTGAAAGATCAAGCAGCATTGATCGCAAAAGATGCCTCTGATATCGACGCATCCAATCATCCTAATATTATGCATTATTTAACAATCAATACGATCAATCAAAATAATCAAAGCATTTCTTTGTAACTAATCATCAAAATAACAGGCTATTACGCACAATGCATTGCAAGATTGCGTATTTTGCAAACCTCAAACAGTTGACAGCCTCTATGATAACTGGCGAATTTCAATCACTATTCTCATTCAAATTATCACTGAACATCTCATCAGATTGTTTTTTTGAATCCGATACACACTATCAAACAAGTTTTCGTCATGATACAGGTTTCAATTGATCAATCGTTGACGATTGTTTTGATATCAACTTGTGACCTGCATGCAGCATGAATAGGCATCCTGTATCGCGACAAGCCTTGATATGCATTTTTTTATTGAACCCAAGATAAATAAGCCGATATAAAAAATAAGCTCTATAAAAAATCCTTTTCATTCAATGGATATTGACATGCCTGCATCTAACTGGTCGACGATAACGCTTTCAAATTCACAGGGAATATCTACTAATTTACAAGATGACTTTTTAGATCAATGTGCTCAGTATGGTCAAAATATCACTTTTCAAAAAGCTGATCATCAAATACCCAGTCATTGGAAAAATATCAAAGGGAATATATTTTGGTTATCTTATCCTAAAATGTTGTCAAAAAATACCGTGAAATCTCGTGCCATCGTGCAAATTGCTTCACTTGAAGAAGTCATCAATGATCCAGAAATATATGAAGGCACATTAGCTTTTAATCAAGTATTTGCAAAATACCAATTAAATTTAGACAATAGAAAAGCAAAAACGCTATCCAATAAGCAAGCGTTTAACATTCCAAGTTTATCGAACAAAGTACAAATCAAAGATTTATTATTTGGAGAATATGTACTGACTTTTTTATCTAACTATCACTCAAACAAGCCTATTAAAATGCCTTTTATAAAAAAGTTGAAACATCTGTTATGTCCATTATGTTTTGGTTTTGAAAATAATACGATCACTCTCATTCATTCTCAATTATTTGTAACACAAAAAAAAATTCAACTATTTAAACAGAAATTCAATCAAATGATGAAGAGGCGTATTAAATTATTGAATCAAACGTTAACTCGGTATCAAAAAAATACAATCGCATATATCGAGTTAAACTTTGAATTAGATTGCATGCCAAACTGTATTCAATATAAATTGACACAATTAATTGAATTTGAAAAACAAAGTTTTCAAGAATTAACAATTGAAATTATTTCAAAATTAGGTAATCAGCTCGCTATTCAACCCGATTCGATCCTACAACATTTACAACCTTTAATTGATATTACATTGCTTTGGAAAACAATCTGGCCTCATCAACTGACTCTAATTGAAAGTCAAATTAATATGCAAATACAAACACTACGTATTCATCATGCGCTAAAATATGATGTAGCTCTCACAGAGAGATTCATTCAAAAAATAGAAAAATTACTATTCTATCCATCCCATCCTATGAATTGACTGCATCACATCAAGCCTATCATTTGATGTGATATTAGGTTTGGTACGCATCAGATAAGCCAATTTTTATACAAATAAAGCCGAGTATACCCGATAAAAAAGAAGCACTCAAAATACCAATACGCTCATCAAATAGCATCTGAGTACTCGGGATATCTTGAAAAGCGAGTGACCCTATAAAAATACTCATGGTAAATCCAATGCCACATAAGAAAGATGCTCCCAGTAAAGTTAACCAATTCACACCTTTTGGTTTTTTTAATAAACCTAATCCAATGAAGCTTGCGCAAAATAACATAACACCAAGCGGTTTTCCTAGCACGAGTCCTATAAAAATACCCAATGATACTGAATTAAAAATAGCATCCATATTCAAGTTATTCAAAATCACGCCTGAATTAGCCAAAGCAAAAATAGGTAAAATGAAAAAGATCACCCATGCTTGTAAATCATACTCCCATGACACTAAAGGTGATTTGTTTTTAGCTTCAAAAGGAATACAAAAAGCTAATAAAAAACCAGCTAATGTTGCATGTAAGCCTGATTTCAAAAAAGCATACCACATCAAGATCCCTAACACGAGATAAGGCCATCTTAAAGCCACTTTCAATCGATTGCATATAACAGCGAATATGAGACAACTCAAGCCCATCCATAATGCTGCCCAAAGCAGGGTATCGGTATAGCATACTGCAATAATAGCAATGGCACCGATATCATCAAAAATAGCTAATGATGTTAAAAACACTTTTAAACTGAGCGGTACACGAGATCCTAGCAAAGATAAAACGCCTAATGCAAACGCAATATCTGTTGCTACTGGAATAGCCCAACCTTTCTGTAAAATCGGATCATGCCCATTCAATAATAAATAAATCAGAGCAGGGCATAACATACCACCTATCGCTCCAATTGCTGGCAGTGTGATTTGACGTGCATCAGATAGCTCGCCTGATAATACTTCACGTTTTAATTCCATACCAATTAAGAAAAAAAAGAAAGCCATTAAACCATCATTAATCCAAAGCAATAAAGGTTTACTTAACCCAAAACTGCCCATGCGAATAGACACTGGCATATTCAAGCATTGAAAGTAATAAGACTCAAATGATGAATTAGCACAAAATATAGCAAAAATTGCAAAAAGGAAAAGAATGATAGCACCTATCACTTCTTGTTTTATATTTTTAATATAGTGCCATACGTTATGCTGTATCATGTAATGCCTCAATGATGATTTTAGATATCATACTGTCTATTTTAAACACTTGTTTTGGTCGTATATGTTTTTTGAATTTTATTGTCCGGGGTCACTGATTCTAAAGCGACATCAAAACTCCATAATGTTTTTAAATGCGCTAAAACACGCGCTGTGTCTTCAGTATCTAAATCTCGATTACAATGCATATAATGTCTTAGCATCAAAGTACGATCACCCATCATATCAACTGAATAGACTTGAATATTAGGTTCTAAATTACCTAAATTATGCTGGTTAGCTAATACATTACGAACGGTACGATAGCCTATTTCATTATGAATAGCATTAATTTCATAATAAGGCTTTTGACGATCACCTGTTAATACAAATAGATGCATATCACGAATTACTTTGGGTGATAAAAATTGCTGAATAAAACTTTCATCATTAAAATGACGCATCGCATAATCCAATGTTGTTAACCAATTAGAAGCTGCAATATCAGGAAACCATTGTTTATCTTCTTGTGTTGGATTTTCACAGATACGACGTAAATCTTTAAAAATATTAAAACCTAAAGCATAAGGATTCATGCCTTGATAGATAGCACTATCATATTCTGGTTGATGGACAACATTTGTATGGATTGTAAAAAAATATAACATGGCACTTTCAGTAATTTTATGATTGTTATATAACTCATTCATTAAAGTATAATGCCAAAAAGTCGCCCATCCTTCATTCATCACTTTTGTTTGTTTTTGAGGATAAAAATATTGACTTATTTTGCGTACAATACGAATCAATTCTCGTTTCCAAATAGATAAAGCGGGTGCGTTTTTTTCTATAAAGTATAAAATATTTTCTTCAGGATCGACTGGAAATTTTGGATTAGGCATGACAACTTTGTTTTCTTTTTTCGGAATCGTATTCCAAATATCATTCAGTGTTTTTTGAATATACGCTTCTCTTTCATGAAATCGGCAAGCTTCTTGCTCAGAAGATAAAGGTTCAGGTCTGTTATATCGATTGACTGCATGTGCTTGTAATGCATGGCAAGCATCTAAGACTTCTTCTACTGCATCAATTCCATAGCGTTCTTCACATTGTGCAATATAATTTTTTGCAAATAATAAGTAATCAATAATAGCATCTGCATTTGTCCATTCTTTAAATAAATAATTACCTTTAAAAAAAGAATTATGACCGTAACAAGCATGCGCTATCACTAAAGCTTGCATCGTCATATTATTCTCTGCCATTAAATAAGCAATACAAGGATTCGAATTAATCACAATTTCATACGCTAATCCCATATATCCTTTTTCATAATTTGCTTTCTGTGCTAAAAATTGTTTACCAAAAGACCAGTGATTATACATTAACGGCATACCAGATGCTGAATAAGCATCTAGCATTTGTTCTGAATTAATAATTTCAATTTGATTAGGATACGTATCTAATTTACATTGCTCGGCTAAATATGAAATTTCAAGATTATAGGTCTCAATTAAATCAAAAGTCCATTCAGATCCTTCAGAAAGATAACTAGATTTTTTCGCTATCGAGTTCTTTCTTTTTATTTTCTTTGCTGTACTAATAGAGTACGTCATGCAAAGACTCCTATTTTTTTTTCAAATAATGATCGAAATACTGGATATACTTCATTTAAATTAGGGATATGCGCCATTGAAAAAGTATTAGCGTATTGTTGTTGAATTTTTTCATATTCAAACCATAAGTTTTGATGATGGCGATCTGTAATTTCAACATAAGCATAATACTGTACATGCTGTATCAGCTTTTCTCGAATTATTTCACTACAACGAGGAGAATCAGCTTCCCAATTATCTCCATCTGAAGCTTGTGCTAAATAAATATTCCATTCATTACTTTTATAACGTTTTTCAATGATTTCATGCGCTAATTTAAGAGCAGAAGAAACAACTGTTCCGCCTGTTTCTCTTGAATAAAAAAACTCTTCCTCATTACATTCACGTGCTTCTGCATGATGTCGTATAAAGACAATATCAACAGATTCATATTTTTTTTGTAAAAAAAGATATAAAAGGAAAAAAAAGCGTTTAGCCATATCTTTTATATCATTGGTCATTGAACCTGAAACATCCATAATACAAAACATAACAGCTTGACTGGAAAGAGAAGGGATCCGAATTGTATGCATATACTTTAAATCGAATTTATCTAAAAAAGGTAATCGATCAATTTTATTTTTCAAAACATGCCATTGTTTGTTCAAAATATCTTTTTCGTTTTGTAAAGACTCTACATCATCGACTTGATTGTCTAATGCTAATAATTTATTTTTTATCTCTTGCATGAGACGTCGATCTTTAGAAGATAAAGCAATACGACGTGCATAAGCATGCCGTAATGATCGAACCACACTTAATTGATTAGGCGTTCCAGCATTAATAAAACCTGATCGATGAAAAGTAGTATCATTATGATTTTTAACATTTTCTTTCTTCATTAGATTCGGCAATTCTAAATCATCAAAAAGATACTCTAAAAACTCATTGCGATTAATCCCAAAAACAAAATCATCTAAACCCTCTCCTTGATTCATGGTTTTCCCTGGACCTGAACGTGCATCATTGCTTTCAGAAGAACGTTTAATTCTATCTTCTGCAATAAATTCTCGATTACCAGGTAAGACTTGTTCAATATAACCATTGGGTCCATGTTTAAATATAGCTTCAGTTAAGTGTTTTTTAGCAATTGTAATGCTTTCACCACTTTTAGTATCTGTAATTGAACGTTTATTAATTGCTTCATTCACAGCGCGTTGAATATATTTACGATATCGTCTTAAAAAACGCTCTCTATTAACGGTACTTTTCCCTTTGCCATTTAAACGTCTATCTATAATAATGTTTTTATTCATTGCTATTATATTCCTACGTTTATCTATTAAACATCAAAGGATTTGTATCGTGTAATATTGTATATTATTGCGATTTTCGAACACGAATATACCATTCACACAGCAAACGCACTTGCTTTTCTGTATACCCATATTTTGTCATTCGAGTCACAAATTCATTATGTTTTCTTATATCATCTTGATTACCTTTTGCATTAAATGAAATCACGGGTAATAAATCTTCAGTATTAGAAAACATTTTTTTCTCTATAATATTTCTCATTTTTTCATAACTAGACCATTTTGGATTATTTGATTTATTATTGGCACGTGCTCGTAATACAAAATTAACCACTTCATTTCTAAAATCTTTTGGATTTGCAATGCCTGCAGGTTTTTCTATTTTTTCTAACTCATTATTTAAATGAGATCGATCTAATACTTGACCTGTATCAGGATCTCGATATTCTTGATCTTGTATCCATAAATCAGCATAAGTAATATAGCGATCAAAAATATTTTGCCCATATTCATAATACGATTCAAGATAAGCGGTTTGAATTTCTTTTCCTAAAAATTCGATATATTTAGGTGCTAAAAACTCTTTAATATAACGAATATATCGATCATGTACTTCTTGAGAAAATTGCTGCTGTTCTATTTCTTTTTCAAGAACATATAATAAATGAACTGGATTTGCTGAAATTTCATCGGTATCAAAATTAAACACTTTAGATAAAATTTTAAAAGAAAAACGCGTAGATAAACCATTCATCCCTTCAGCAACACCTGCCATTTCTTTATATTCTTGTAATGGCTTGGCTTGAGGATCAGTATCTTTTAAATTTCCACCATCATAAACACACATTTTTGAAAAAATATTTGAATTCTCTGGTTCTTTAATGCGAGATAAAATACTAAATTGGCTCAGCATTTTTAAGGTATCAGGCGCACAAGGTGCTGATTTTAATGAACTGTTTTCTATTAATTTTTCATAAATTTTGACTTCTTCACTAATCCGTAAACAATATGGAACTTTCACAATATTGACACGATCAATAAAAGCTTCATTTGTTTTATTATTTCTAAATGTTTGCCATTCTGATTCATTTGAATGCGCTAAAATCACACCATCAAAAGGTATTGCACCCATGCCTTCAGTGCCATTATAATTGCCTTCTTGTGTTGCTGTTAGTAAAGGATGTAATACTTTAATAGGTGCTTTAAACATTTCAACAAATTCCATCAATCCTTGATTGGCTCGACATAAAGCACCTGAAAAACTATAAGAATCTGGATCATTTTGAGAAAATTCTTCTAGTTTTCGAATATCTACTTTACCGACTAAAGCAGAAATATCTTGATTGTTTTCATCACCAGGTTCTGTTTTAGCAATTGCAACTTGATTTAAAAGATTAGGATACACTTTAATTACTTTAAATTGTGTAATATCTCCACCATATTCATTTAATCGTTTGACAGCCCAAGGAGAGATCACATGTCGTAAATAACGAAAAGGAATGCCATATTCTGAGGCTAAAACAGGACCGTCTTCAACTGGATCAAATAACGACAAAGGAGATTCAAATATGGGTGAATTTTTAATTGCATAAAAAGGACGCTCTTGCATTAACTGTTTCAAACGTTCTGCTAAAGAAGATTTACCACCGCCCACAGGGCCTAATAAATATAATATTTGTTTTTTTTCTTCTAATCCTTGCGCAGCATGTCTAAAATAAGAAACAATTTGCTCAATCGCTTCTTCCATTCCATAAAACTCATGAAATGTTGGATAGCTTTTAATAATTTTATTTGAAAAAATACGAGATAATCTAGAATCTGATGACGTATCAATTAAGATAGGCTCACCAATAGACATTAATAATCTTTCAGCAGAACTTGCATAAGCAGAAGAGTCATCTCGACAAAGTTTTAAGTATTCCTCAAGAGTAAATTCTTCTTGTTGAATGGCATCATAACGTTCTTTAAAATGTTGAAATAACGACATTTGATACGCTCCTAAATTATGTTTAAAAACTTAAAAAAGCACATTCCTTTCGTATACTTTAGATATTATATAATTTAATAAACTGCTTTTTTCAAAGCTTATAAAAATGATTTAACATCTTAAATAGATCTATCATATAAAAAAATATATAACAACTATATTTAATATCAGAATATCATTTTTTTTAAAAAAAATACATACAAATATCAGACATAGAACCAGACATAAAAGAAGATTCACAAGCGGATAAAGCGATCATATATTGAATATATGAAGCATCATGCCTATGTTTTTATTAAAAAAATAATGTCGTTTATTTTAATAATTAGATCTTTCATCATATAATGTATCATATCATTTTGATCTTGACGAAGTGAAAAAAATAGTATCAATTAATGACAACTATTAAAAGATTTTTTTAGTAAAGCAGGCCATTTTTTTTGCCATTTTTGGCTATGTGTTGCATTTGGAACAACAGCATATTGAATACAACGTGTATTGGATAATTGTGATAAATATTTTTTTATAATGGCTGGCGTAATTAAACGATCTTGAGCACCTATAAAATGCCATTGAGGTATACTGATCAATTTATCTTTTTGTTTCAAAGGATTTAATGAAAACGAAGACGGTACCAGATGATGCAATTGATCTGTAAAATTAGGCAATATATTCCCTGCAATAGTCCGTACAGATTGTATATCAGATCGATTTGCTGCTAATAATAAGGCAAAGACAGCGCCACCAGAATAACCAATTAATTCAAATGCTGTCCATGACCCTTGAGATTTTATGTGTGTTAATGCGTCATTCAATGCAGTAAAAACTGCTTTTCCATACCGTTTTTTCGTCCATATATCAGGATGACACTGTTTACCTTGAATAAATTGACAAGGACGCGCTAAATATAATTTATCTGGATAAGGATCTAAAAACATTAATTTTAATAATGTTAATTTTTTAGGTGAAGGATTTTTTGCAGGAAGATTATGAATATAACCCAAGCCATCTCCTTCAATATAGACACGCAATATATCAGAACGATTTTTAATTTGCTCTACTGATTGCAAAAAAAAAGAATCTGTTGTAATGGTTTTCAGGACAGCATCTTTTTTTTTTACTATTTTTTTTAGAGAAGCTAAGTCAGTATTTGCTTCGCAAAAAAGCATATTACAAAAAAAAATAGTTGAGATCAATAATCGAGTATATAAGTTAAAATTCATAGTATGATACGATTTGAAGCATTTTCTTCAGTAGTATGCTGGGCCATTTAGAGTCTCCGTCTCCATACCAGATAATAGATCAAGATGGCGCATCATGCTCTGACACAGGTTGAATTAATAAATCTTTTCGCTCAACTCGCAGTAATAATAATAAATTGGCTGCAATATAAATTGAAGAATATGTGCCTACAAAAATACCAACTAATAAGGCTAATGAAAAATTATGCAAACTATCGCCGCCTAAAAAATATAACGACACTAACACGACAGCAGTCGTTGCTGAGGTTGCAACAGTTCGTCCAAAAATTTGTGTCAAAGATATATTCATAATCGAAATACTATCTATATTACGTAGTTTTCTATAATTCTCACGAATCCGATCATACACAACAATCGTATCATTTAAGGAATAACCAATAACTGATAAAATAGCAGCTAATACATTTAAATCACAAGTTAAATGAAAAAATGAAAAAACACCTAATACAATCACGACATCATGCAGTAAAGAAATCAAAGCCCCAAATGAAAATTTAATTTGAAAGCGAAAAGCAATGTATAACGTAATTAAGGCTAATGCGAGTAATAATCCTAATCCACCTTGTTCTTTCAGTGACTCACCCACTTGCGGTCCAATATATTCAGTTCGTTTGATCATAATCGAATCAGAATCGTCAGGATATCGTTCAATAATTTGTTGGATTACATTTTGATTTAACTGTTGATCTCCACCGGTCATTCTAATATTTAAAATATTGGAAGAACCGATTTGTTGCACAATCGTATCGGGATATCCTAATTGCGATAAATCTTGACGAATTGTTTTGATTAAAGGTGTATTTTTAAATTGTAATTCAATCAGCGTTCCGCCAGTAAAATCTAAACCCCAGTTTAAACCTTTCAACGCTAAAGAAAATAATGAAAAAATAACTAATACAGCAGAAATAAAAGTGGCAATATGTCGCCATTTCATATAATTTAAAACATGTTGTTTTTTCATTGACTTGCCTCAAATTTTTAATACTTTTAGGCGTCTATTACGCCCATAAGTTAAATTAACCAATGCTCGACTGACTGTTACTGCTGTAAACATGGAAGTAATAATACCTAAAGACAAGGTAACTGCAAACCCTTTGACAGATCCTGTGCCTACAGCATATAAAATAATACCCGCAATCAAAGTGGTAATATTCGCATCAAATACAGAAATAAAAGCGCGATTATATCCTTCAAAAATTGCTTTTTGCGGTGTAATTCCTCTATGATACTCTTCTCGTATGCGTGAATTAATTAATACATTCGCATCCACAGCCATCCCTAACGTTAAGACGATACCGGCAATACCAGGCATGGTGAGTGTTGCGCCCATAATAGACATTAAAGCAACTAAAATAATTAAATTGAATAATAAAGCAACATTCGCAATCCAGCCAAATTTTCGATAACACAGTACCATAAAAATCAAGACTAATATCAAACCAATCAACGTGGATTCAATTCCCATTTGGATATTTTCTTTGCCAAGGCTTGGTCCAATAGTACTTTCTTCAACAAAATACATAGGAGCGGCCAAAGCGCCTGAACGCAATAATAAAGCTAATTCAGAAGCTTCTACAGGGGAATTCAGGCCTGAAATTTGAAACTGATTTCCAAATACGCCTTGTATTGTCGCTAAGCTAATAATACTGGCTTCTTCTTTAAAGGTCATCGTGGATGATGGTAAAGCAGCATTCTGATGATCAATCGGTTTTATAATCGGTTTCTGTTCCAGATATACAACAGCCATTTGTTGACCTAAATTATCTTGCGTGACACGCAACATTTTATTACCACCATCAGGACTCAAAGTAATATTAACAATGGGTTGAGCTGATTGCTGATTAAATGTAAATTTAGCATCCGTAACTTGATTACCAGTAATAATAATATCATTGGATAAATTGGCCATTTGAGTTGCTTTATTTCGGAAACGAAATGTTTTATAAGCATCGCCTGTTGAACCAGCTGGAATAGCTAAACGAAATTCTAAATTGGCTGTTTTACCTAAAATACGTTTTGCTTCGGCTGTATCTTGAACACCGGGTAATTCAACAACAATATGATTTTCACCCTGTCGCTGAACCAAAGGCTCTGAGACACCTAATTCATTTACTCGATTGCGAATCGTTGTCAAGTTTTTCTGAATCGCATACTGTTTAATAGCTCTGATACTATCTGGCAATAAAGTATATGAAATACCAAATTTTCCTGAATTTTCTGTTATTTTATTTAATTTTAAATCTTGAAATTTTGTATTTAATAATTGATAAGCTTCATCTTGAATGCTAGATTCTTGAAAAAACAACTCAACTGATTGTGTCTCTGGATGATGAACTAAACGATACCGCAATCGATTCAAACGTAATAAAGAGCGTATTTCTGCATTCACAACTTCAAGACGCGTTTTGACAGCTTTATCTAAATCGACCGCCAATAAAAAATGAACACCTCCTGATAAATCTAAACCTAATTTCATGGGTGTTGCACCAATCGCTTTTAACCACGCTGGTGTTGTGGCTGCTAAATTTAAAGCCACAATATAGTCATCTGAATCTAATGTTTCTTTTAGTAAAGTTTTGGCTTGTAATTGATCTTGACTATTATGAAATCTAAATAATCCTGTTTGATTTGAAACATCAAGCGCTTTTATTTCAATTTGATGATCTTTCAATTTTTTTTGAATATCATTGAAAAAAGTTTCAGATAGCTTTTCACCTGCTTGCGTGCTAGAAATCTGAATAGCTGGATCATCTGGATATAACGTAGGCAACGCATAAATTATGCTTAATGCAATCAATGTTAAAATGAGGCAGTATTTCCAAACTGGATAGCGATTTAGCATAACATTCAATATTCCTAATCAAAATCATTTTTGGGAAAGCAATGAAAACAGTTCATGAACTTCTTGAAAATAAAATTAACATTATTCTATCATTTTAATATGTCAGCATCCAAAACAATAGCATCATCTTTCAACATTAAAAACGAAAGATATGTATTTCAATTTGATTGCTTATCCCTTACTTTAACTCTTTCATAGTTCCTTTTGGCAATAAGGAAGCAATAGAAGCACGTTGAAATGTTAAGGTAACCTCTGCATTAACTTGTAATGTAACATAATCATCAACAACGTGTGTTACTTTTCCTAAAATACCACCTGAAGTCAGCACTTCGTCACCTTTTCCTAATGCACTAATCAAGGCGCGATGTGCTTTTGCACGTTTATTTTGTGGACGCCAGATTAATAACCAAAAAATGACAACAAAACCACCTAGCATTAATAATTGCGCCACAATAGACGTCGTAGGAGGTATTACTGATTCTGCTTCAGCATACGCTAGACATGAGAACATGAGGTTTAACTCCTATAGATAGTCTCAATCAAGTAATGTCAAAAAAATGAATAAATCTAACATCATTCATTATAAAGCAACTAGCGTAGCTTAAAACATCGATCATGTCGAGCTACATTTCCGCCTATTCCAAGTAAAATGATTGTCTTTTTATTTGTTTTTTATCATAAAAACCTTTGATCCATGTTTTTAAAGTATGTGTTTCTATTGCATGACGTAATTGAGACATTAATCGCTGATAGTATCTTAAGTTATGTATTGTATTTAACATACTGCCTAGCATTTCATTACATTTAGCCAAATGATGAAGATAGCCTAACGTGAAATGAGTACAGGTATAACAATCACACACAGTCTCAATTGGATCAGTGCTTAATTTATAAGCAGCATTTTTGATTTTAATGGTTGTCGTTTCAGTAAATAAATGATTATTTCTTGCATTCCGTGTAGGCATCACGCAATCAAACATATCAACGCCACATAATACTGCTTCGACAATATCTTCAGGAGAACCGACGCCCATTAAATAACGCGGCGAAGTTATTGGCATCGCAGGTACAATATATTTTAAAATTCTAGACATATCTTCTTTTGATTCACCAACAGATAAACCACCAATAGCATAACCATCAAAACCAATATCGAATAATCTTTGCAATGATTCAGATCGCAATGTTTCATGCATCCCGCCTTGAATGATTCCAAACAATGCCGCCGGATTTGTATCATGCGCTATGCGACATCGTTTAGCCCAACGCAGCGATAATTGCATCGATTGCCGTGCTTCTTCATAAGAAGCTTGACCTGAAGTACAATCATCAAACACCATGACAATGTCAGCATTCAAATTTTTTTGAACTGTCATCGATTTTTCTGGAGTCATGGAAATCATATCACCATTCACAGGCGATTTAAAGGTTACACCTGTTTCTTCAATACGACGCAACTTACTTAAACTAAAGACTTGAAAACCACCAGAATCAGTTAAAATTGGTTTTTTCCATTGCATAAAATCATGTAAACCATGATGAGCATTGATCACATCCATCCCTGGACGCAGCATTAAATGAAAGGTATTACTGAGCATAATGTCTGCACCACTATCACAAACCTGTTGCGGTGTTAAACCTTTCAGTGTGCCATACGTACCAACTGGCATAAAAGCAGGTGTTTGAATTTTACCTCTCGGCATTTCTAAGCAGCCACGCCGAGCTAAACCATCTTGAGCGAATTGTTCAAATGTTAAATGGCAAGCTTTACGCATTTAAAAAAGCCTTTATAATCAATAAAATCATACTGAAATGGATAATGGAATAGTAGGTTGATTTAATAACATGGCATCACCATAACTAAAAAAACGATATTTTTCTAATACAGCTAAATCATACGCTTTTTTAATCATAGACCAACTAGAAAAAGCAGACACTAACATTAATAAAGTCGACTTAGGTAAATGAAAATTAGTAATTAATAAATCAGTTGAACGAAACGTATAGCCTGGATAAACAAATAAACGTGTTTCTCCAGTATAGGGCGCAATACTGCCATGCATTGAAGCAGTTTCTAAACAACGAACCGCGGTTGTCCCGACAGCAATCACACGTCCACCTTGTTGACGTGCAGCTAAAACTTGATCACAGATAGTTTGCGACAGATTCATATATTCGGAATGCATTTTATGATCAGCAACAGAGGCAACTCGAACAGGTTGAAATGTGCCTGCTCCCACATGCAACGTAACAAAAGCGATCTGAATGCCTTTTGTTCGAAGCTGTTGCAATAAATGCTCATCAAAATGCAATCCTGCAGTAGGTGCTGCAATGGCTCCATCTTCTTTCGCATATACTGTTTGATAACGCGTTTGATCACTCAATTCATCAGCTCGTTTCATATAAGGCGGCAAGGGAATGTGTCCATATTGTTTCAATAATGAAAAAACTGGCAATTCGGAATGAAAAGATATGAGAAATAAATTATCTTGACGTGATAACACTGTTATTTCAATTTTGTCATCAAGATAAAAAGTAGTCTGCACTTTAATCGATTTATTCGTTTTAATATGCGCTAAAGCTTGATGCTCATCTATTATACGCTCCACTAATATTTCAACTTTACCTTGACTGGCTTTGAACGCAAATAATCTAGCAGGCATAACACGCGTATCATTTAATACCAATAAATCATGCGGCTTTAATAGGGAGGGTAAGTCTAAAAAAGAGGCATGAGAAATACGATCTAATACTTGATCTGCAATTAATAATCGACTCTTTGTTCTTTCGGGTAAAGGATAGCGTGCAATTAATGCATCAGGAAGCATAAAGTCAAAATCGCTAACTTGCATAACTACAACGCTTATTCATCAAAAACCTACTTAATAAAGATGATGGGATATGAAATGAACCCATATAGTAAATAAATCAATACACTAGGTCAAATAAAACTCTATATTTTTATCATCTCTTGAATATATTACAACCCTATAACAGCAATATATTCATAAACATGATTGCACATAAAAAAATAAATCAAACAATTGATTAATATAATCAATAATAAAACTTATATTATTCAATAGAGCTGTATTTTATCACAACTCAAACTGTCATAACATCTTCAGTTATAGCGATGATTCATCCTCTACTTCAAATATAGGATCATGTTGATGTTGATTTTGATCTGATACAGCCTCTTTTTCAGACTTAAGTTCAATAAAGACGAGAGGCGCTTGCTCAAGCGGAGGCTCTTGCTTCTCTTTTGTTTTTGTTTTACTGATAGCAGGAGATGAATCTTGAACTTTATAAGGGTTTAATGTAATGTTAGCGCCATCAGCATGCAAATAATTAGACATACACCCATCAATTGCATTAAAAGCGGATTGAAAAGCCTCTCGATTAAATTGATTATTATCTAACTCAGAAACCAGATTAAATAATTTGTAAGCCTTGTTTTTTGCTTGCTCATGATTCTGAGTCAAGCTTCTTTCATCTAAACGCCCAACATACGTTGTGTACGTTTTTAAAGCACTGTTTCTTAACTGGTCTAACGTCTCTTTATTCAGTGTCACTTGGTTATCAATTGGCACAAGTTGTACTTTTTTTCCTTGATACATCACAGAAATAACATATGCATTTTCATCATGATATGCTTCCGGATTCTCCAAGCCTTGTGTAATCACCGTTTCAGCGCTACACAGCATCATTTGCTGTCGAAACAAGACCATTTCTTCTGTTTTTTCTAAACAATCGGTGACCAGCTGCTTCTCTTGGGTGGATAATGGACTTATTAGACTTGTATGCTCTGCCACTTGACGATGCTTAAGATCTACAGCCGGTCGTGTGTTTTGATTTGAAACGGCATTCGATAATATAGGCTGATCTACTTTTCTTTCTATAATTTTTTGTTTTTTTGAATCGATATCCGTTGAGGCCCCGGGAGTCTCGTGTGTTTTGGGAACAGACAAAACTGATGGTACTGATGGTACTGATGGTACTGTAGACTTATCCATGACAATATCCTCATATACAATATGATACTACCTTATTATTGTATCGTAACATATTATTTTTTTTTATTTACTCTAATCGAATTTCTGATATACTTTTTTATAGCATTAAGGCAGCATGGCGGAATTGGTAGACGCAACGCACTCAAAATGCGTCGCCTTTTAGGCGTCCCGGTTCAAATCCGGGTGCTGCTATCACAATCAGAACGACTGCTCTCATGTTTTACACAATACGATCGATCCGCTTATGTTGTCGCGGTATTTTTTTAGCTGGCTATCCATTTTAGCTGAATATGTTTTTCATCCATATCGACTGCTGTAATACAAACAGAAACAGACTGACCTAACGAAAATATGATATGCGATCGATCACCAACCAGTGATTGCATTTTTTCTTGATAAATATAGTCATCATCAGGCAAATCCTTCAGCGCAATCAAACCTGTGATCGGCATCATATCTAACTCAACAAATAAGCCGAAATGAACAACTGAAACAACCTTCCCTGTATAATGTTGTCCAATCTTATTTAACATATAACGACACATAATACTTTTCAAAGTATATCGATTAGCTTCTTCAGCTTGCCGTTCTTTCAAGGAACAGTGCAAGGCTAATTGCTCTATTTCTTTTGTTGAATAAGGGTACGCGTGAGTTGTTTTTTTCTTTGCATTAGCATTGCGTGCAGAAGCAGTGTTTTTCAGTGACAATAACGATTTAATGGCACGATGGACTAATAAATCTGGATAGCGACGAATCGGGGAGGTAAAGTGCGTATAAGCTTTAAAAGCTAAACCAAAATGACCTGTATTATGCAAGTGATATTCTGCTTGACCTAACGATCGCAAAATAGTCATTTGAATAATATAAAATGCTTCATGCTCTGTCGTGGTCTCTAAAATCATTTGGTAGTCTTTAGGAGTCACTTTGCCGGTAATCGCACAATTGACGCCTAAGTTTTTTAATAAATCAAATAAATATTGTTGCTTTTGCGCGGTAGGCCCTTTATGAACACGGTACAATGCTGGTAATTTATTCTTTTCCAAGAATTGAGCAGCAGCTTCATTAGCACACAACATACATTCTTCAATTAATTTATGAATGTCATGTCTTTGAACAGGCAAAATAGATTTTATTTTATGTTCAGCATCAAAAACAATATGTGATTCTCGCGTATCAAACTCTAGCGCGCCACGCGCATGACGTGTTTCATTTAATATACAATATAAAGCATGTAATTGTTTTATATTAGATAATACAGTAGGATCATATAATCCTGTATCACTTGGATGACAAGCTATATTACGCTGATCATTCTGCAATAAAGTGAGTACTTCATCATACGTCAATCTTGCAGAAGATTGAATCACTGCTTCATAAAATACAAACTGTTTTAATTGGCCTTTAGCTGTTATTTTCATTTCACAGACTAACGTCAAGCGATCGCAATGTGGCTTTAAAGAACATAAATCATTCGATAAATTTTCAGGCAACATCGGAATAACATGACTTGGAAAATAAACAGAAGTACCTCTAGAGATAGCTTCAAGATCTAAAGCATCATTCGGTTTGACATAATGCGATACATCTGCAATAGCAACCCATAAAAACCATTCACTATTTGATTGTTTCTCTGCATAAACCGCATCATCAAAATCTTGCGCTTCTGCACCATCAATGGTGATAAAAGGAAGTGATCTTAAATCTTTTCGATCTTGAGTTGCTTCTAATACAGATTGCTGTTGATAGCTGCTTGCCTGTTTCAAAGCCAGTGTTGGAAAGGCTAAAGCTAATCCATAAGTATATTGTGCAATCAGAATATCGATAGAGGCTTCATTCGCTGCGTCTAGAATATTTTCAATTTCACCGATGGCTAAACACTGTTTTTTAGGGTGCTGGGTAATCTTAATGAGAACATACTGCCCTATTTTAGGTTTTAATTTTTGACCTTTAATCAGAACCTTATGCCTTAAAACAGGATTTTCTGGTACCACAAAAGCAGTTTTAGCTTCTTCTCGATATATGCCTACAATATGCGTCACAGCGCGTTCTACTATATCGATAATATGGCATATTTTTCCTGTAAATTGTAACGTAACACGATCACCATGCCATACCGATTGCATCTGAACTGGAGATAAAAAAAAATCTTGGGTTTTATCATCTGGGATAAAAAAACCAAATCCTTCCTTATTTGCTTGAATTCTGCCAGTTTTTTGTTTTAATCGACCAGGCAAACAAAAAACATTTTTTTTATTCTTAATTAATTGACCTTCTCGACACATCGCTTTCAAGCGAAATTTCAATCCTGCTAATTGATCTGGTTGATTTAATTCAAAATAGAGACAAAGCGCTTCATAAGATAATGCTTTACGATAATGATGAAAGTATTGCAAAATAAAAGAACGACTCGGAACCGGACTACTATACTTTTTTTGTTCTGCTCGAGCATCGGGATCTTTATTTTTCCACCAATTGCCCATGATATTTTCCTACTTTAATGCCAGTTAATACAAAAGTTTTCTGATCACCTTAGCATAATTTGATATAATACAATCAATTTTATTCTGTATGCTGCTAAAAATAATCACGCTAAAAGATAAAATAAAGTAAAATAAACTTGATTTTCAATTATTTATTTTTTTATGATACGATCAACTTTATCTCTTTATGTCATCAAATCGCTGATATGTCTCACGGAAATCATCTTTAAAAGATATCCTGAATATCAAATAATGAGCCAGGCAGCATCAAGAACCACAGTCTAACAAGAGTCATGATATGAAATTGTTTTGGATATTTTTGATCATAGCACCGATCACTGATTTCATTGTATTAATAAAAATAGGTTATTTAGTTGGCATTTTGCCCATTATTAGTCTATCCTTGTTCTCAGCCTTATTAGGGTGGCTTTGGCCAGTCAAAAGAACAGTATCACACTCACCGATGATGAGCATACTTAATATGATGATAATAAAAATAAGTAAAGGTTGCTTAATTATACCGGGAATTCTGTCCAGTATCATCGGTTTATTGGGGTTAATTCCATTCATTAAGCAGTATATTGCTTTACAGATTACTGATTATTTTCAACAACATACTAGCCATACTTTTCAAGATTTTTTTTCAGAAAAATCAGAAACTTCCATATCACAAGATAGTCATCATACTTTAGAAGGAGAATTTTCTATTCTTGACCCAGAAGATCCTCAAAAAAAATAAATCATTTCTAGGGTTGAAATTAAAAAATTCAACCCCATTGCTTGATCCAGATTGCAATGAAGAGTATCTTGATACACAATCTAGATTCAACTGAGTCAGTTATTACTAAAATCGTTGTTAAGCACACCAACAACACTTCTATATTTATTGAACAACTTAACTATGGAGTTTGAATGCTATGAAAATTAGACCACTAGGCAAAAGAGTATTAGTACGACGTCAACCAAAAGAAACAACATCAACAGGTGGCATTGTATTACCTGGTAGCGGAGAAGAAACAAACCGCGGTGAAATTATTTCTGTAGGGCCAGGTGTTCGACTAGATAATGGCGAAATGGATACCGTCTCTTTAAGAGCTGGAGACAAAGTATTATTTGCTGGATATCATGGTGATTCTAATAAAATCAAAATTGATAACATTGAACATGTTTTAATGTCAGAATCAGATATACTAGCTTTAATTGAATCAGAATAAATCAATTGAAACAATTTCTTTATCATTTTATTAAATTATGTTATTAGGAGTAGAAAATGGCTGCAAAAAAAGTCTTATTCGCGGATAAAGCTAGAAAAAAATTAATTAAAGGCGTTAATATTTTAGCTGATGCTGTCAAAGCAACCTTAGGCCCAAAAGGACGCAATGTTTTACTTGAAAAATCTTTTGGCGCTCCCGTTATCACAAAAGATGGCGTCTCTGTTGCAAAAGAAATCGAACTGCAAGATAAATTTGAAAACATGGGTGCACAACTGGTCAAAGAAGTGGCCTCTAAAGCAAATGATGTTGCAGGCGACGGAACGACAACAGCGACTGTTTTAGCACAATCTATTGTTAACGAAGGTCTAAAATATGTCGCTTCAGGCATGAATCCGATGGATTTAAAGCGCGGCATTGATAAAACAACATTAGCGGTCGTTGAACAACTACGCCTGATGTCTATCCCTTGCGTTGATGACAAAAATATTGCACAAGTCGCGACTATTTCAGCTAACTCAGATCATAGCGTTGGTGAAATTATTGCGAAAGCAATGAAAAAAGTTGGCAAAGAAGGCGTCATTACGGTTGAAGAAGGTTCCGGTCTTGATAATGAACTTGATCATGTTGAAGGGATGCAATTTGACCGTGGATATCTATCACCTTACTTTGTCACAAGTCAAGATAGAATGAGCACTGAATTAGACAATCCTATGATTTTACTCTGTGACAAAAAAGTATCTAATATTCGTGATTTAGTCCCAATGCTTGAAAATGTCGCAAAAATGAGCAAACCTCTCCTAATCATTGCAGAAGATGTAGAAGGTGAAGCTTTAGCAACACTCGTCATTAATAATATGCGCGGAATCGTCAAAGTTGCTGCAGTCAAAGCACCTGGATTTGGTGATCGTCGTAAAGCCATGTTACAAGATATTGCAACATTAACAGGCGGCACCGTCATTGCTGAAGAAGTGGGACTCACTTTAGAAAATTCAACAGCTGAACATTTAGGTCAAGCGAAACGTGTTGTATTAACGAAAGACAACACAATCATTGTTGATGGTAGTGGTCAAGAAAATTCAATTAAAGATCGTGCAGCACAAATCTCAGCTGAAATCAATAATTCAACTTCTGATTATGATCGTGAAAAATTACAAGAGCGTTTAGCTAAATTAAGCAATGGTGTTGCAGTTATCAAAGTAGGTGCTGCCACTGAAGTTGAAATGAAAGAGAAAAAAGCCCGTGTAGAAGATGCACTTCATTCAACACGCGCTGCTGTAGAAGAAGGGGTTGTTGCTGGTGGTGGTGTTGCTTTAATTCGAGCATTAGCTAACATTCAAATCAAAGGCGATAATGTAGATCAAAATGCTGGTATTCAACTTGCATTGCGTGCACTTGAATCACCATTACGTCAAATTGTTGATAACGCAGGCGCTGAATCTTCAGTTGTTGTTGATAAAATTAAACAAAATTCCGGCAACTTTGGTTACAATGCTGCCTCAGGTGAATTTGGTGATATGTTTGAAATGGGAATCATCGATCCTGCAAAAGTAACGCGATCAGCACTACAAGCTGCCGCATCGATTGCCGGTCTTATGATTACAACAGAAGCGATGGTTGCTGAAATGCCTGAAGGAAAATCCACACCTGACATGAATCCTGGCATGGGTGGCATGGGCGGTATGGGAATGTAACGTTAACCCGTTCACTCATAGCTTTATGAATACCTAGAAAAGCGTGATCCATTCAATATGGATCACGCTTTTCATCTATAAGCTGTTTCATCACGATAACCGCATCGTATGATGACACATCTCAGACGAAAATATGCTAAACTAGTCCTGCTAATCGCATTCATCATGCAGTATCCTTTTAACTGCTATCACACGGCATCACGACATGATAAAACAAGTAATAGAGTTTATCCCGTTAATTTTCTTTTTCATTTTTTATAAAATGTCGCCGAAAACTTTTGAAATAATGAATCATTCGATTACATTAGGTGGCATTTATACGGCAACAGGATCATTAATCATCACCACAACTTTAGTCGTCATGATAGAATGGATCTACTATAAAACGATTAGTAAAGGCCAATTAATTACCTTAGCCGCTGTATTAATCTTTGGCGGACTCACATTATGCTTCAAAAATGATTTATTTATCAAATGGAAAGCACCCGTCATTAACTGGGTTTTTGGATTAACGTTCCTTCTCAGTGCCTTTATAGGTAAAAAACCGATTATAGAACGCTTAATGAGCCATGCTATTCAGCTACCATCATCCATTTGGCATAAACTCAATATGAGTTGGGCTGTTTTTTTTATGATACTCGGTTCACTTAATTTATATGTTGCATTTCATTTTGAAGCGATTTGGGTTGATTTTAAAATATTTGGTAGCTTAGGACTCACCATCTTCTTTACCTTGGTTCAAGTCATTTTATTAAGAAAACATATCCAACCTGTGAAATAAAGTGTGTTATAGCTTGCTCATGATGCTCATTAATCAATATACACCTGCATTGAGGCGCCACGCTTTATGATAAAAGAACCTGGCGTTTTGTTTATTGTCAGTACGCCGATCGGGAATCTAGAAGATCTTTCTTCGCGTGCCTGTTCAACTTTAAAAACAGTCGATTACATTGCAGCAGAAGATACACGCCATAGCAAAAAATTATTAACACATTTTAATATTCAAACACCATTAAAAAGTTATCATGATGCCAGCTCATCCAAAACAACTGCCTATTTTATTGAGCAACTTGAAAACGGCAAACAGATTGCTTTAATCTCTGATGCAGGCACACCTTTAATTTCAGATCCTGGTTATGAATTAGTCCGCTTAGCACATCAGCATAATATTCCTGTTCGTTCGATTCCAGGGCCTTGTGCCGTGATTGCTGCCTTATCAATATCAGGACTCCCAGCAGATGAGTTTTTATTTATTGGCTTTTTAAATCATAAACCCATCAAAAAAAAAGCGAAACTAGAACAACTATCAACTTATACTGCAACATGGGTTGCTTATGAATCCCCACATCGTATTGTCGAAACCCTTTGCTTACTCGAATCCATCATGGGGCCTACACATATCATGGCTTTAGTTCGAGAAATAACAAAATGTTTTGAAACAGTGATTACTGGGTCTATTGCAGATGTACGGCTTCGCCTGAAAGAAGACCCTAATCAACAAAAAGGTGAATTTGTACTCATTGTTCAAGGCAAACCAGAAAAACCACAAAATCAACTAGATTTAGAATCGATTCGTATATTAAACTTATTATGTACTGAATTACCTTTATCTCGAGCCAGTGCCCTGACAGCTAAAATAACAGGTTTGAATAAAAAAGTAATCTATGAACATGGACGGTTACACAAACAAAACTCTTGACAGCCTGGCACTTTTTAAAAATCTCTACTGAACATAAACTGAAGGATATCACAACATGCTGCAAATTTTAGTAGGTATTTTAGGCAACTGGTTTGTTTTAATGATCATATTAAGATTTATTCTGCAAGCAGTGAATGCAGACTATTATAATCCTTTTTCACAAATCATTGTAAAATCAACAAATTCTATTCTAAAACCGATCAGAATGATCATACCTAAACATAAAATAGATTTGGATTTTGCCTCTATATTAGTTGCTTTTTTAATGAGCGCTATCGTGATTACCTCTCAAATGTATTTAATTGGATTGGTACAAATCCCCATGATCTTTATTATAAAATTATCTGTATTACAAGTGATTAGACTCATACTCGATTTTTATTTTTATAGCATTCTCATTGTCTCTTTATCAAGCTGGATTGCGCCTTTATTTTCTCACTCAGCTTTAGTGTTTTTAAATCAAATTTTACAACCTTTATCCAATTATTTGCGACGGTTTTTACCTTTTTTAACCATTGGTCGAGTTGACTTGTCTTTCATGGTGATTACATTCATCATTTTATTTATACGGAATATGGTCCCAGCTTTATATATCTTATAATACATGGTTTTTTATGGGATGAAGCGGTATAATAAAAATCCGTTGTCAATCGCGAGTGGGTCCACTAATTTTGGAGTATTACGTGAAAAATCAAAAACATGATAGGATAACCTGTCAATCTTTGATTGATCAATTACAAGCTTTTTGGAAAACTCAAGGTTGCGCTATTTTACAGCCACTGGATATGCCTGTTGGCGCTGGAACCTTTCATCCTGCTACTTTTTTAAAAGCAATTGGTCCGGAAACTTGGAAAGCAGCCTATGTCCAACCTTGTCGTCGACCAGCTGATGGACGATATGGTGAAAACCCTAATCGCTTACAACAATTTTATCAATATCAAGTGATTATGAAACCTTCTCCTGATAAATTTCAAACATTATTTTTAGATTCATTAAACAGGATTGGTATTGATCAACACATTCATGATATTCGATTTGTTGAAGATAACTGGGAATCCCCCACCTTAGCTGCATGGGGGCTGGGTTGGGAAGTTTGGTTAAATGGAATGGAAATCGCGCAATTTACTTATTTTCAACAAGTAGGTGGTTTATCTTGTCGACCCATTACAGGAGAAATCACGTATGGTATTGAACGATTAGCCATGTATTTACAAAATATTGATAATGTATATGATTTAATTTGGACACATCAAGATCATAGCCATATCACGTATGGAGATATATTTAAAGAACAAGAAATTGAATTTTCTCAATACAATTTTGAAGAAGCGAAAATTGCTTCGTTATTTGATCAATTTGCATTTTTTGAACAAGAATCTGCTCGATTAGCAGCATGTGCATTACCGCTACCCGCTTATGAATATGTTTTAAAAGCATCACATGCTTTTAATCTATTAGATGCCCGTTCTGCTATTTCTGTAACTGAACGACAACGCTATATTCTACGCATCCGTCAATTAGCTCAAACGATTGCCAAAGCCTATTTTAATAAACGACTTGCATTAGGCTTTCCTTTGGCTGAACAATCCATTCGTGAATCCATTTTAGACACTATTCACACATCATCCCGTGAGGCTTAACGGTATGGCTCAAGATTTTTTACTAGAACTCGGGACAGAAGAATTACCTGATCGCGAATTAAACATCCTCAGCCAAGCATTGGAAACTGCTTTTATCGCACAACTCAATACTTATGCACTCTCTTTCTCTTCCACAAAACGATTTGCAACACCTAGGCGTTTAGCTTTATTCGTCTCCAATGTGTCAATGCAACAACCTGTACAACAACATAATCGCAAAGGACCTGCTTTATCAATCGCTTTTCAAGATGGGAAACCCACCACAGCTTTAAAAAAATTTGCACAAGCTTGCCATGTTAGCTGGGAAGAATTGACGCCTGTCACCTCTGAAAAAGGCACATGGATGACTTATCAAGCCACAACGCCTGGGCAATCTACTTATGATTTATTACCTAGTATGATTCAAAAAGCCTGTGATCAACTCCCTTTATCTAAAAAAATGAAATGGGGTGCTCATTTACATGAATTTTTAAGACCAATCCATTGGATCATCGCTTTATTCGATCAAACCATTATTCCTATTCAGTTGTGGAATATTCAAGCTCATAATAAGACGCAAGGACATCGCATTCATTGTCATCAAGATCTCATCATTGATCATCCCAGTCAATATGAAAGGCTATTGACTGAGAAAGGATTTGTGATTCCAGATTTTCATGCAAGAAAACAAACAATATTACACTTAATCAATACAATACTCATGCCAGAGATGAGGCCTAATTTAGAGCCTACATTACTTGATACCATCACAGGATTAACAGAATGGCCTGTCCCTATTTTAGGGCAATTTGATCAACATTTCTTATCAATCCCCAAACCTGTTTTAATTGCAGCAATAGAAGATCAGCAAAAATGTTTAACCATTATTGATAAAAAAGATCAATTAATGCCTTATTTTATTGCTGTTGCTAATTTAGCAAGCAGTCATCCTATTGAGGTGATTGCAGGTTATGAGCGTGTCATTCGATCTCGCTTATCGGATGCGCAATTTTTTTATGAACAAGATCAACGCAGTACATTATTAGACAAAAGACAAAAACTACAAGATATTATTTTTCAAAATAAATTAGGCAGTATTTACAATAAAACAGAACGACTTGCCGCTTGGATGACGCAAGTCTATGCTACAGAAAACTGTCCTGATTTACAGGTATATTCTTTAGACGATATACATCTAGCCAGTTATTTGACAAAATCAGATTTAACAACGAAATTAGTATTAGAATTTCCTCAATTACAAGGTATTGCAGGGCGACAATATGCCCAATTAGATCAGTTACCCAGTGAAGTTTGTCAAGCTATTGAAGAGCATTATTGGCCTAAATTCTCAGGAGATCAATTACCAAATACGTCTTTGAGTGCTTATCTTGCCTTAGCTGATAAATGGGATACATTAGTCGGTTTATTTTCTGTTAATCAAATACCGTCTGGTAATAAAGATCCTTTTGGCTTACGTCGTGCAGCTTTAGGCATTCTACGTATTATGATTCATCATAAAATACCGATTACTGTATTACAATGTGCCACTTTTGCTGCCTCAAATTATACTAATCAACAGAATATAACGATTGATTCAAATCGATTGGATCAAATCATATATTTCATGATGGAACGCTTTGCGTATTGGCTGCAAGAACAAGGCATCGCACTCAATACCTTCCAAGCTGTGATCGAAATACAGGATCAGAATATGACACCGTATGATATGATGCGACGCATTGAAGCACTAGAAGCGTTTAAAAAAACATCTGATGCCGAAGCCATGATTCAAATGCATAAACGCATTCAAAATTTATTACTCAATACGGAAGAAACCAATCGATCATTTAACGCCAAAATATTGAATCAAATAGAAGAAAAATCCTTACTTGAAACCATGCAAAAACAAACGCAATTATTACAACCTTTACTCTCTCATCAACACTACTCAGACGCTTTATTAGCATTAATACCTTTGCTAGAGCCGACAACGCAGTTTTTTCAACACGTCTTAGTCAATAGTGAAGATGAGACTGAACGGCTGAATCGATATGAATTATTACATGATTTAAATCAAATGTTTAATAGTATTGGCTGTTTAAGCAAATTAGCCTAATATATCACGATAATACTGCTTCCATAGGCATACTATGCATTTTCATCGTTTGCAATCCATGTAAAGGATGCTTTTCCAATTCCCAAGGGGATTGGAAAAATGCTTGAATTCGCTGACTCGAAACCTGTGTAAGACTAGAATCTATCCATTGAGGTTGATTATCTCGTGTAATTAATCGCGCCCGAATGCCTTCACGTAAATCACCTTGTTGAACACACTGTATAGCCAACGTCATATCCATACAAAATATGTCTTCTAATGTCATATTAGCGGCTTGTTTCATTTGTTCATGAATAATCCAAGCACTACAAGGTGATCCTGTTTCTAATGGGTTTGAAAAGTGCTCAAGTTCATCATCTTGTGTTGCCTTTAATCTTGATAACACCAGATCAGGTGTTGCTTGATCACGCATAATATTTTGAATTTCATATGAAAAACGTTGCAAATACGAATCAGGTAATAAATAATGTTTCGATAGATTATAAAAAAAATGATCTAATTGTTCATGATGTTTTTCTGAATCTTCATTCCAGTCAAATGCTGCTAATTTTTTTAAAATGGGTATAAATTCATCTTCAGGTAAATAATGCGTCGCAAACCCGGTATACATCGCATCTCCAGCATTTAAACGAGCTGCTGTTAATGCAATAAATGTGCCTAAACCATCCGGCAAGCGACTTAATAAACGGCTCACTCCTACATCAGGAAATAAGCCAATCGTGATTTCAGGCATTGATATGCGAGTAGAATCAGTCACAATGCGATGACTAGCCCCTAACATCAAACCCACACCACCCCCAATGACTAATCCTTGTGCTAAACAAATCACAGGCTTAGGATAGCGATGAATGAAATAATCTAATTGATACTCTTGAGAAAAAAAATCTTCAGCATATTGATTCATAGTGGTATCTTTAACACACATGCTATCATATAGTCGCTTAATATCACCACCAACAGAAAATACTTTTTGCTCTTTCCCTTTCAAGACAATACACGCAATCTCATCACATTTTATCCAAACTTGTAACTGATGTTTGATTGCCTGAATCATTTCCAATGATAAGGCATTGAAAGATTTCATATTATTCAGCTCAATAATACCAATCAAATAGTTTGATGTTGTAGAGATTGTCTCACATAAAATAGTATTATGGGTTGTCATCAAGCAAAATTCCTATCAACCAAATAATGTCAAAAAATAAAAAGTATTAAAAGTATTCCATATCTTTCCGATATAAAATCTAGAAGAATATGTATAACACATAAAACTAGAGAAATCGATATGATTCCACATTCAGAACCGAATAACCCATCATGTGATCCAATCACATCATTACAAGATGCTATTAAAAAAACAATAGCAGAGTCTCATAAACAATTATCTCAATATGCAGAAATTAAAGAAAAATTAGAATATGAACCTGGTTTATGCCAAGAAGGCATTCAAAAAAATATTATTGATGCACAAACAGCTGAAACATTACTACAAGAAGAAAAAGTGTGGCAAAACACATTGAAGCAAGATGTCAAACAAGATATCAAAAATGCAAAAAAACAATTAAAAGCAGAAAAAAAATGGATAGAAAATCCAAATACGCACAATACACATCATCAATCTAGAAAATTGATGATGCGCAAACGTATGTTTTAATTTTAGCAGGGAAAACTAACATGACACTTATCCATACAGCAACACAAGCAACACAAGCAACACAAACAGATCCAATTAATGGTGCCGTTCGTTCAGAAAAACAGTTGTCTTTAGCAGATTCTGCTAATATTGCATTATTAAAGCGTTCAGATAGCTTAGAAACTTTGGTTCGAGCTCAAATTAATGAGATAGAAAATAAAAACGAAGGCATTACACAACTGGGTAGAATTGAAGCTTTACTCATTACATTGCCAAAAACATTGACTGCGGCGGATCGAACGATACTCCAAACATTGAATATTCAAAACATACCAAGTGATGGTCGCGTGACATCTAGCAATGTCACTGCATTATCCACTTCCATCAAAAATACAAAAGAGTCTCTCACCAGTGTATCGCAACTTGATACCATCAAACTACAATCTTTAAATGGCAAGTTTGAACAAGCAAATTCATTAGCTTCGCAAATCATGAAAAGTTTATTCATGCAAGCTCAATCTATTATTCGAAATATCAGCTAAAGGTTTGAAAAATGAAAAAAAAAGACACTAACATCAACACGACTTCCTTTGCTAATCTGACGTTACAAGAGACTATTGCAGCTTCTAAGTATCTCGTGAAACAAACCAATAAAAATATTGAACAGTTTGCATTATTTCAAAAAGCTACTAACTTAAAACCAAATGCTGCAAGCGAAATATTACAAAAAATACCAAAAGATAATAAAAAACTCATAGAAATAAAAGATTTTTTAATTGCTGAAAATGCTTATCTTCCAGAGGAACCTGATGTACATGAAGCAAGAATTCTGTCTAAAAAAGAAAAAATGAGTAAATTATTAAGACATAAAAATATGATATAAATAATTTACCCAAATCAATATTTAAACAGCACCTCCTAATTTGAAAATAGGTAAATACATGGCAATGACTAAACCACCAACTAAAATACCTAATACACTCATAATGATAGGTTCTAATAAACTCATTAAGCTATCGACTAAATTATCAACCTCTTGTTCATAATAGATAGCAATTTTATTTAACATGACATCTAATGAACCTGATTCTTCTCCAATGCTAATCATTTGTATGCTCATATTAGGAAAATGACCTGCATTTCGCATTGCAACTTGTAAAGATTGCCCAGCTGATACCTCCATTTTAATTTGCTCTGCAGCTTCTTTATAAATTAAATTATTCATACTAAAAGAGATAGATACTAATGCATCCGTTAAAGGTAATCCTGCTGCAAAGGTTGTGGCTAATGTTCTTGTAAAACGCGCGACAGATGATTTTTCTAAAATAGTACCAATAATAGGCAAATTTAATAAAAATTTATCCCGTGCATAACGTAATGACTCCGATGTCTTTAACCAATATTTACCCAGCATGATCATCCCTATAATACCGCATAAAATGATATACCATACTTCTTGTAAAAACTTTGACATCATAATAATCCATTGTGTTAATAGCGGCAATTCCGCACCAAATCCTTTAAAGACATCTTCAAATTGTGGAACCACTTTCACTAACAAAAGAGCACTAATGGAACAAGCCACAACCAAGATGGCAATAGGATATGACATCACTTTTTTAACACGTGCTTTTAAAAATTCTGTTTTTTCTTTATACAGTGCAATTCTTTCTAATAAAATCTCTAAAGCACCTGTTTGTTCTCCAATTGCAATTAAATTACAATATAATTCATCAAAATATTGAGGATGTTTCTTTAATGCTTCAGAAAAACTGGCACCTTCTTCAATATCTTTTTTCAGGTGTGTCGCTAAATATTTCATATGTTCATTATCGACCCCGTCAATAATAATTTCAAAACTTCGAATTAACGGAACGCCGGTTGCCAGCATAGAGGATAACTGCTTAGTGAACAAAGTAATGTCTACAGATTTAATTTTCTTTTTAAAAAACCGACCTAATGATTTTCTTTTTTTACGAACATGCATTTGTATGATGCCTTGTTTTCGCAACATACTTTTCGCTAATACGATAGAAGTAGCTGAAATTTCTCCATGCTGCTTCTGATTTTCTTTATTTGTCCCTTCCCAAATAAAAACATCAGTTTTTTGATTATCTTTCATAATAAAGGATAACTCCTATCCATCAATCAATATCTATTATCTATTATGAAGCTTTTATATAGAAAAAATAAAGCATCTTCACAAAGCAAATTTTGATATTTGCTTTTTCTATGCAAAACACGTTATCCTTTTATTCGAAATTCATCGATTTAAAAAATAATATGAGATTACAAGCTAAATACTGTATTATCAACTATAAGCTATATAAGCAACATACTTTATTTTTTATATTATTCATAAACAAAAATGACGATTCAACTTTATGAGCTTTATTATTGGATTAACCGGTGGAATTGGTTGTGGCAAATCAACTGTTGCTAATTTTTTTAAAGAAAAAGGGATACAAATTATTGATGCAGATCAAATTGCTCGAGATATCATTGAACAAGATCATAATATTTTGCAAAAAATACAAAATTATTTTGGAACTCAAATCATCACACAAGATCATCAAATTAATCGAAAGTTACTACGAACCCGTATTTTTGAATCACATAAAGAAAAAACTTGGCTAGAAAATTTACTGCATCCTTTAATATTAACTGAAATGACACAACAAATTGAAAATAATCACTCTTTATATGCTATCATTGTCTCTCCTTTATTACTTGAAAAAAATCAATATAAATGGGCTGATCGTATTTTAGTCATTGATATTGAAGAGCCTGAACAAATTATTAGAACGATTGCAAGAGACCAATGTAGTGACGCTGAAGTCAAAGCAATTATTACAGCACAAATATCACGTGATGAACGATTGAAAATGGCAGATGACATTGTCTACAATAATAGATCAATGTATGACCTGACACCTCATCTTGAGTCATTACATCACCTATACTGTGAAACAGCTCAGACTTTGAGTTCAATATAGCTCATGGCTATCAGAATCCCGCGTATTTTTCTGGATACTTCTTTTGAAACAAACCAACAAATCCATTTACCTTCACAATTATCACATTATATTACTCGAGTACTCCGATTAAAACGACATCATATGCTTCATTTGTTTAATGGCCAAGGAGGCTATTGGACAGCTCAAATTGTCTCGCACGACAAAAAAAATACAATCGTTCAATTATTGCAATATGCATTATCAGACCATATCTCACCTTTGAATATCCATTTAGGGCAGTGTATGAGTCGAACAAAAAAAATGGATTATATCATACAAAAAGCAACTGAATTAGGTGTCAACCACATTACACCTTTATTCAGTGAGCGAAGTGAAATGAAATATACAGCCTCTCAGTTAGAACAAAAAAGGATACATTGGCAACAAGTCAGTATTAGCGCTTCTGAACAATGCGGCCGAAATAAAATACCGATCATTGAGATGCCTATCTCTTATCGTCTATGGCTACAATCCTGTCAATCTGATCTTGCTTTATGCCTTGATCCAACCTCCTCCAATACCATACCTACACATCATAAAACGCCAAAAACAGTCAGTGTAGTAATTGGGCCTGAAGGGGGACTCAGCTCACTTGAGATAGAACAAGCTTTGCAACATCAGCATACAACCATTTTATTAGGTCCTCGTATTTTAAGAACAGAAACAGCACCTGTTGCCATACTATCTATTTTACAGTATCTTTGGGGAGATTTTTAATCACACACATTAACCTGTATTACGTATGCCTGCAGCAATGCCTGCTATCGTCATCATCATCGCTAATATAATCTTAGGCGAGACACAGGTCGATGTCCTTAAACGTCGTAGTAATTCAGCTTGCAATAAATGCAAAGGATAAGCATATGAATTTCTAAATTTAATGGCTTTTTTTTCCCATTCTCGAGATAGCATGAACGGTTGATTATCATTAATCATAAAGACAGCTTCAATTGCTTCAGTTAACTGAGTTCGCAATTGATGTCCAAATACATGTAATTCAGAGGGCACTAAAACTTGCTCATAATGTTCTGTAATCGGTTTATTCAGCTTTAAAAAAACCATTTCTAACATCTCAATACGTGCTTTAAAAAAAGGCCAAGTTTGAGCCATATCTTTCAAAACAGGTAAATTGCCTTGCGCGATCACTTTGTTAAACGCTTGACTAGCACCCAGCCAAACTGGCAGCATGAATCGACATTGATTCCAAGCAAAAATCCAGGGAATCGCGCGTAATGCATCAATATTATTTGACGGCTTACGTCTAGCAGGACGACTCCCTATTAATAAAGCACCTAATTCTTTTTCTGGTGTAATTGAAGCAAAGTAATCCATAAATTCATCTTTATTATCAATAACATTTCGATAAGCATGCCAAGACATATCGGATAATTCATCCATGATAATACACCAGTTTTCTTGAGGTATTGGAGGCGGGAGTAAAGAAGCTTCTAATGTTGCGACAGTATATAAAGCAAAATTATTTTCTGCGATTTTTGAAAATCCATATTTTGATTGAATCATTTCTCCTTGCTCTGTTACACGCAGTCGATAATTTACAGAGCCTGGAGGTTGAGATAAAACGGCATCATGTGCCGGCAAGCCACCACGACCTACTGTTCCGCCACGGCCATGGAATAATGTTAGCTGAACACCTTGTTTCTTACATACAGCCGTTAATGATTCCATTGCTTGGTATTGTGCCCAAGCAGCTGCTAATTGACCTGCATCTTTTGCTGAATCAGAATACCCAATCATCACCACTTGTCGATGATCAATATAATCTCGATACCAATCAATCGCTAATAGTTTTTTAATATTATCAGCAGCATGATTTAAATCGGCTAATGTTTCAAATAAAGGCACAACCGGTAAATGCCAAGTACATTGATATTCTTTTAATAATAAAATAACGGCTAATATATCAGAAGGTTGTTTCGCCATTGAAATAATATAATAACTAATTTGATGTTCAGAAGAGGAACTAATTAATTCAAAGGTATTAATAATATCTTGTACAATTTCTGAAGCGCGCCAATTAAACGGCAATAATGGTCGCTTATTCAATAGCTCAGATAATAAAAAATCTTGTTTTTCTTGTTCTGACCAAAGGTCATAATTTCCTAGGTCTAAATACGCAACAATTTCTGATAAAACTAATTGATGTTGACTGGATTCTTGGCGAATATCCAGTCGCACTAAACTTAAACCAAAACTGCGAACACGATAGATTAAATCAAGTAATAATCCTTTTGCAATAATGCTTAAACCTGTTTCACATAATGAATCAAAACATAATTGCAAAGGTTCTAATAAATCAGCATCATTGATTAAGATATCTTGATTGTTAGCATCAACAGCTTGTTGAGTCTGACTTGTTTTGAAAGCGATGGTATTCTGGATTTTTTGTTTCAATTTTGCCAACATCACACGATAAGGCTCAAAAACAGGACCTATTTGTTCTCGTAAAGTAGCATTACAATGATTCATAGATAATTCAGCACTTAATGTATCTAAATTTTGTAAATATAAATGCGCACCAGACATACGATTAAATAATAAAGTGTCTTTCGTGACTTGCGTTGTGACATTTGGATTACCATCTCGATCACCTCCCATCCAAGAAGCAAAGCGAATAATACTATTTTGATTTGATAATGAATAACCTGTATATTCCAATAACTTATGATCTAAATGTCGCATAAAATTAGGCAATGCTTGCCATAATGATTCTTCAATTGTTGCCACACACCACTTAACTTCATCTAATGGTGTGGGACGAGATTCGCGCATTTCATTTGTATGCCAACTTTGATAAATTAATTCTTGTAAACGTTCAGTCCATATTAGATATTGATCATCAGTATTATCACGTAAATGTATTTGATGTAAACAATTCGTCATGGCTACATATTTTTGAATTAATGTCCGTCGTGTAATTTCAGTTGGATGTGCTGTTAAAACAAGTTCAATATCTAATTTTTCAACAGCTTCATGAATTTGTTCATTAGAAAAATGATGGTCTTTTAAGCGCTTAAAAAAATCATCTAATAAATCTGCTTTTAAAGGATTATAAGCTTCATGATATTGTTCAGCAATATTGGATAAATTCAAAAATTGAGCAAAAGCGCGCGTTACAGGTAAAATGTCTTCATGATCTAAGTGATGTAGTATCTGTAATAATTCTTCTTTGATTGTACCATCATCTGTATTTTCTGAAATTGATTTCGATAATTTTCGAATCGTTTCAATTCGATCAAAACACGCAGAACCATACTGTTCTTTAATCGCTTTTCCTAATAAACAACCCATTAAATGAACACTGAAATGTAATGGTTCATAATCTTTCATTGGGATACGACCTTATATCATAAAAATGCTATCTTACATTCAAACATTTGATCTAATCAAGCAATGTATACTGAATCACGAGTCCGATATCATTTAAACTGTATACTTTAAACTAATTACGCCAGACTATCTATTTTTTTCATAGCTCAATTGTAGATAAACAATGATCAAATCTTATTTTCATATTTTTATTCAAAAAACGGATAACACAATCAACAACAAGTCTTAAAGGTTGCGCAGGTTTTTTTGCATATTGCATAAAAATCAATTTTCTCTAGTTTCTTTTTTATTGACACCATCTTTTCTATTCTCCTTTTTTTTGAAAGGATTTTTTTCTGAAATCATTTAGCATTTGACTTCTTTTTTTTGGCTATAGAAAATGTCTTACTGTTGCATTTCACACTTGAGAAGGCAAAAAATAATAAATATAATATGATTTAATTCAATAAATTAGACGAAATAGTGTGGTGAAAAAATTCCAATTTACCATTTATTTTTTATGTAAAACTTTAAAAAAAATAGATAAATAGTCGACTCTGAATAAATAGGCGGGAACATAATGTCTCATCCACGGAGCAAGAAAAGTACCATTTTGAGTAATTTGTACCATACCATTAGCAAGCCTATCCGTATTTAATTGTACTTCATTTGTAAATGATATAACTTGCTTAGATTCTCCATTAGGATGTAATAGCAATGATTTTAAATCATCTAATTCAATACGACGTCCGGGGATTTCTAATGCAGGCTGATTAACACAATTTTCTTGAAATATTGCTTCAGACCAACTTCTTTCATACATTTGCATAATGATCCGCTATAAATCAAGGATTCATCAGACTATTATACATAGTGCGTCCAAAAGTACGCCCTGCTATATTGCCGAAAACCCAACGACTCCCTTCACAATACTGGGCACTTTAATATCATATTTTTTTCTATATTTGTCATCATATAGTCAGTGGAAACAGAACTGACATGAGCAAAGATTGAACTAACCACTGATTCTGGTAAATATCCTGATAGAGTAGACCCTGTGATTGCTCCTGTAAGTATAGAGAATAAAGCACGCTGTTTTTGTACATTGTTGCTGGAGTCAATAGTCGAAGCCCTGCCCTTGATCTAATGTTTCTTTCATAAGCAGGCCTGCAAGAGAATCGCTTGCAATAAATCCAGCAGCTGCTGAAACTCCCACAGCACTAGCTGATAATAATCCTGGTGCAGCCATGACAAGACTTGTTGCGACGCTTATCGATGCTCTTTTAAAGAAAAAATTCACACTTTTATTCATCACTGATTCATAGCTTTTAATGTGAAACGGTAAGATCGCATCTAACTCTCCTATCCTGACAGATATTGATTGTCTGTTAGAAGTTATTTGATCAGATCCTACTACAATGGCACCATGAAAGATAAACAAAGACATGAATATCAATTGAAAAATATAGGCTGGATATTTCATATAAAACATCATCCAATGCATTAGGTTGACTCATAAATATAAGATAAAAACAATTTAACAATACAAAGTCAAGGCATTTCTATACAGTCAGAAAGATTGATATGATCAAAAAAGGACAGACATACCATCAGACGATAGATAACTTTTTAATCATTAAATTAATACTTTTTTTATTATGAAATATATTAATATTTAATTGATAAACAAGATGTACTTTTTTGATCGCGTCATTAGGCCAAATTTTTCGATCTACATTAAAACAAATAGCTGTAAAAATTTGTGAGGCATCAGCATTCGAACTGACACGCAACTTCAAATGTGTATCTTTCATCAGATGTTGATCGATAATATGAAAAATACCATCAAAAATAGGTTCCGGAAAATTTTGTCCCCAAGGTCCAGAGTGTGCTAATAATTCTGCTGTTTTCAGATTTAAATCAGCATCAGATAAGGTACCATCTGACCAAATAATTGATTGTAATTGCTCTTCAGATAATTGTCTGTTTGCAATTTTCTCAAACACATTTTGAAATTTTTCAAAATCCTGTTCCAAAAGACTGAGTCCAGCTGCCATTGCATGCCCTCCATAACTTAATAATAAATTAGGATGCTGGACTGAAATCGTAGCTAATGCATCTCGAATATGAAATCCTGGAATCGATCTTGCTGAGCCTTTTAATACATTTTTCGATATATCAGATGCTGCAAAAACAATCACAGGTCGATATGTTTTTTCTTTAATTCGTGCTGCTAAAATACCAATAATACCTTGATGCCAATTAGCTTGGTAAAATGATAATCCTGCAGGTAATACTTGATGATGAGAGTGCATGGATGATTCTAAATGATGCCAAGCTTCTGTGAGCATGTTTTTTTCTAAATCACGTCGTTTGGTATTCAATTGATCTAATATTTTCGCTTTACATAAAGCAGATGACATATCAGAACAGAGTAGCAAATCAATACCAATAGACATATCTTCTAATCGACCAGCAGCATTGAGCCGAGGCCCTAATGCAAAACCTAAATCAGCAGCCAGCATAGTACTCGATATTCGATTGGCTACTTCGATTAAAGCTTGAATACCAAAACAAGATAATCCTGTGCGAATTCTTCTTAAACCTTGAGAGACTAAAATACGGTTATTGTAATCTAAACTGACGACATCAGCGACTGTTCCTAAAGCGACTAAATCTAAAAATTGCGCCATATTCGGTTCTCGATTGAATTCACCAAAAAACTGATGCGCTTTTAATTTGGCTCGAGTGGCTAGCATCACATAAAAAATAACACCAACTCCAGCAATATGCTTACTTGGGAAAGGACAATCAGGTAAATTTGGATTAATAATAGCATCTGCTTCAGGTAAAGTCTCACCAGGTAAATGGTGATCTGTAATTAAAACACGTATACCGAGTTGCTTTGCATACGCAACACCTTCGACACTAGAAATACCATTATCCACCGTAATAATTAAATCAGGTTTTTTTAATGCGGCAACTTCAACTAATTCAGGCGTTAAACCATATCCAAATTCAAAACGATTTGGAACTAAAAAATGAATTGATTGACATCCCATTGTTTGAAGTGCTTTCACAGCTAAAGCAGTACTAGTTGCTCCATCTGCGTCAAAATCTCCGATAATCATAATGGTTTGCTTCGCCATAATCGACTCAACAATTAATGCCGCAGCTAGATCAATATTTTTGAATAAGTAAAAAGGCAGTAAGCATGATAGTGAATATTCTAAGTCCTGTTGATCGTAAATGCCGCGAGCTGCATAAATATGCTGTAACAGTAATGGCATACTTTCAGAAAAATTCCATGTTTTTTTAATAATTGGACGTGTTTTAATATGCACAAATACAACCTATGATCAAAGATGAACCCATTGCGATTATTATCAAAAATCCATCCATTTTGTCAAGATAAAATCAACTCACAACAATCAATCATCAATGATTGCCCGATCGATTCAACTGTTACACTCAATAAGTGATGATTCATTCATGTGTGTCCTCCATCTGAAAATCATGGATTGGTTGTTTTTTATTTTGCCTTCTCAAATGTGAAGTGCAACAGTAAGGCATTGTCTATAGCCAAAAAAAAGCAGTCAAATGCTAATAATTCGTGTAACTTCTTTTTATCAACAAAAGAAGGAGAATGACATGGCTTATCAACACTTGAATGCAGAAGAAAGATCTCAAATTTACATCTTATTGTCAAAGTATTATTCTATTCATGCTATAGGAATCGCATTGAAAAGATCTCCTTCTACGATTTCAAGAGAGATTCCACGTAATACTAAAGGGAGAAAATATTGTTATCAACAAGCTCATCAATTAGCAAAAGAAAGGCGATTAAAAGCAAGTAGACAACCTTATAAAATGCTTCCTAGCCTGATGAAATATATTGATATTTTGATAAAAAAAATGGAGTCCTGATCAAATTTCAGGGCGATTGAGATTAGACAATATACAGATTAGTCATGAAACTATTTATCAATACATTAAGAAACAAAGAGCACTAGGATCTAATTTATACAAAAATTTAAGACATAAAGGTAAAAAATATTGCACTAGAAAAGAAAAAACATCA
>VSKW01002139.1_pt1 | contig 36676 bp, 34 predicted proteins | sample 4798611 | NCBI WGS metagenome assembly VSKW01 (sample SAMN12179536, study PRJNA552185) | sponge metagenome | biome: deep-sea hydrothermal plumes; feature: spots directly above weak diffusing fluid; material: sea water; isolation source: sponge from the Crane site of a hydrothermal vent ...
AGAGTTTAATAGAAAGTTATTGGACTGGCTCCACTGGTATAACTGCCTAAGGACTCATCACGGCCTAGGACATAAAATACCACTAGAGATGATGCTACAATACAAACATCAAAAGTGCAATTTTGATAGAAGTTATACAATTTTAATATATTAAGAACCCAATAGTCAATAGTGAAAACAACTATAATTAGTTACAATTAATAAATATCAACTATTAACTAATTGCTGGGAGTGTCCTATAATACTCTCTATCATAATCTTCATTCAAGACCTAGCAAACTACTATCACGTTTATTGCTATGCTAAAATGCTTATAACACCTTAATAATCTTGAAAGAGGAATCTTGAAAGAAGCTTAAGGATTTATTAAAACATATAATTTATTAAGACATATATAAGGAGAAAGATAATGGCATATATAGAAGCATTTATAGAGGCAGTTCCAACTAAAGAGAAGGATCAGTTTATTGAGTTTTGCAAACAGGTTACCCCAGTGTTCAAAAAGCATGGAGCCATAGAGATTGTTGATTGTTGGGGAGATGATATTCCCGAAGGCAAACACACATCTTTTCCCATGGCAGTAAAATTAAAAGAGGATGAGACAGTTGCTTTATCATGGATTATTTGGCCTGACAAAGCAACCCGCGATAAAGGTAGCAAATTAGCTATGGAAGATCCTTCTTTGCAGAACATTAATACACCATTTGATTTGAAGAGAGTGGTATTAGGTGGTTTTGAGAAGTTAGATAGCAAATAAATCATAAGAAAGATAATCAACTAAGCAAGTTGAGTAAAGCAAAACCCAAAACTCAAACCTCAAAAATCTATTGACTAAATCAACATCCTATAAGATACCTCTTGCTAAAGTGTCTAAGGCGGTTATCTCCCACCTCAAAGAGTTGGGACTCGAGCAGTCAGCTAGTGAGAGTGTCGCCAATGCATTACTCTGGGCGGAGGTGCGTGGGATTAAATCCCATGGTTTGGAAAGATTACCTGCCTATACCGCCCAGTATAAAAAAGCCAAGATTAAACCAAATGCTGCGGTCAAGTTGGTTTCGTTGGACCAGACGTCTTTACTGGTAGATGCTGATAATGGTTTTGCCTATCCAGCACTAGATATTGCAATTAAGGAACTTAGCCAACGTTGTGGTCAAAGTAGCAGTCATCAAGCAATTTGCGTCGCAGCAGTCAAGAACTCACACCACTGCGGTGCTTTGGGCTATTATGTGCAGCAACTGGCGGATGCGGGCTTGGTTGGTTTGTTGTGTTGTAATGCTCCCGCCTGTATTGTCCCTTGGGGAGGTAATAAGGCATTGTTTGGCACCAACCCTATAGCATTTGCTTGTCCTCGCACTAAGAATGGCAAGAAGCAACCACCTCTGATGATAGATCTATCACTATCTCAAGTATCACGTGGCAAAGTTATGTTGGCTAATTTCAGGAAAGAGGAGATACCTTTGGGCTGGGCTTTGGATAAGCAAGGCAAGCCGACGACCAACGCAGCGGATGCATTAGAAGGGACTATGCTACCCTTGGGGGGAGTCAAGGGCTATCTGTTAGCACTTATTGTTGAAATATTAAGTGCGACCTTGGTGGGGAGTAATTACTCTTATGAGTCAAGTTCCTTTTTTGATGATAAGGGCAAGCCGCCAGGAGTGGGACAATTCATCATGGCAATAAATCCATTGAAGTTTAATCCTAACTTTGCCCCGCGTCTTGAAGAACTATGCGAGGCAATCTTAGCTCAGCCAGATACCCGGCTACCGGGGTTGGATAAAGCCGAGATGATAAATAAGCCCAGTAGTAAAATAGAATTGTCAGCCCGCATCAAAGAATATATCAATCTTTAATAAAAGGATATTGTTGTTACTTCCTGTGAATCTCTTGCAGGGAATAGACATCACTAATATGACCTTTCTCTAGTGCTCGCAAGAGAGAATTAGTAGAACTAATAGTGGTGGTGTAGCAGATGTTAAGTCGCAATGCTTCAGTTCTTATGCTTGCCGAGTCGGCAATGGATGTGCGTCCTTCTGAACTGTTGATGATGAGGTCTATCTCCTGGTTAAGGATTTTATCAACTATGTTAGGGCTACCCTCATAAAATTTGTTGATGGTGGTATGCGGAATTTTAGTTTTATTCAAGCAGTTAGCAGTGCCGCTGGTTGCCCAGATGGCAAAGCCCATTTTAATGAGACGCTGTGCTATGGGAATGATTTGCTTTTTATCTAGGTCGCGCACACTAATAAAAGCATTCAGATCTTTCTTTTTCTTTATGTCTTCTTGGAGTTTACTGATATTCATTCCTGACCCAAGTGACGCCTTGTAAAATGCCTCTTCAAACGATTTACCTATCCCCATGACTTCACCAGTAGATTTCATCTCTGGTCCCAATATTGGGTCATAACCAGGAAATTTAGTAAATGGGAATACCGCCTCTTTAACTGCATGGTAAGAATGAGAAGGGTTGTAGCTTGCCAGTTCTTTACTACTAAGTAATTTTTTGAGTTTGCTGCCTAAAGCTACTTGAGCAGCAAGTTGAGGCAAGGACTTGCCTAATGCTTTGGAGATGAAAGGAGCAGTGCGAGATGCACGCGGGTTTATTTCCAAGACATAAATCTCGTCTTCCTTGACGGCAAACTGAATATTCAACAAACCCTTGACTTGTAATTCAGCTGCCAATATCTTGGTTTGACGAGCCATCTCATCAGTCATCTTTTTACTTAGTGAATAGGCGGGGATACTGCAGGATGAGTCGCCAGAATGTATGCCGGCCTCTTCAATGTGTTGCATTATGCCGCCAATAAAAGTGTCTGTGCCATCACTGACGGCATCCACGTCAATCTCAATGGCGTTGTCCAAATACCGATCTAACAATATTGGATTGTCGCCTATGTCAGCAATTGCCTGAGTTAGATAGTAGCTGAGTTCTTCATCATTGAAAACTGTTTGCATGGATTGCCCACCTAATACAAAAGAGGGACGCACTACCAAGGGATAACCAATTTTCCGTGCTTCGGTTACTGCCTGTTTGATGTTGCGGACTATGGAGTTGTTGGGCTGTTTGAGTTTGAGTTTCTTCAATATATCTCTGAACTCTTCGCGATCTTCTGCACGATTGATTGCCTCGCTACTAGTGCCGAGTAATTCTATGCCACTCTTACTTAGTGGCTCGGCAAGTTTCAGCGGCGTTTGTCCACCATATTGAACAAATACTGGTGGATTATTTTCTTTATTGATAACCTCTGAAGTATGCTCATAGGTTAGTGGTTCAAAATATAACTTGGAGGATGTATCATAGTCGGTAGATACTGTCTCTGGGTTGCAGTTAATCATTATGGTTTCATAACCAGCCGCCCGTGCCGCTTGCGAGACATGCACACAGCAGTAGTCAAACTCTATACCTTGTCCTATGCGGTTTGGACCACTGCCAATGATGATTGCTTTGGGCTTGTCTGTTGGTTCGGATTCACACTCTTCATCATAGGTGGAATATAAGTATGCAGTTGGCGAAGCATATTCCCCAGCACAGGAGTCAATTTTCTTATACACTGGGCGTAAATTAATCTTGTGCCTCTTGTTGCGCACTTTACTCTCAGTGGTTTTGAGTAGTTGAGCCAATCGCTCATCACTAAAGCCCATTCGTTTGTAGAACTTGAGATCTGTGGCGTTCATTTTCGTCAAAGATAATAAAGCAATTTCTTGCTCCGCATCTATAAGCATTTTTATTTGGGCTAAGAACCAAGGATCAATTCGGCTCAGTAAGTATATTTCTTCTACCGTCATACCACTCCGCATGGCATCACCTATGTATAAAAGACGATCAGGACCAGCCGATTTTAATTCGCGTCTGATTATTTCAGAATGCTTGCTTTTATGTTCATATTCTGGATGCTTTTCTAGAACTGGGCTTAGACCGCAGATGCCTGTCTCCATGCTACATAAAGATTTTTGTATTGACTCACAAAAATTACGCCCAACCCCCATTACTTCACCAACTGATTTCATCTGAGTGGTTAGACGATCATCTGCTTGGCGAAACTTCTTGAAAGCAAAGCGGGGCATCTTGGTAACCACATAATCAATGGTCGGTTCAAAAGAGGAGGGGATTGCTCCACCAGTTATTTCATTGCGGAGTTCATCTAAAGTATAGCCAAGTGCCAATTTGGTCGCCACCCTAGCTATGGGAAATCCAGTTGCCTTGGATGCCAAAGCCGATGAACGAGATACTCGCGGATTCATCTCCACTACAATTTGCTCACCGCTTTCTGGGTTCACGGCAAATTGCACATTGGCTCCACCGGTTTCCACACCTATTTCACGTAGAACGGCAATGGAACTGTCGCGCATTTTCTGATATTCTTTATCGGTTAAGGTCTGAATTGGGGCGACAGTTATGGAGTCGCCTGTATGTATGCCCATAGGGTCAATGTTTTCTATGGAACATACTATGATGCAATTATCATTTTTATCTCTTACCACTTCCAGTTCATATTCTTTCCAACCAAGCAGGGACTTATCTACCTGCAACTGGTGTGTGGGTGATGCTTGAAAACCTCTATGGCATATACTGATAAACTCTTCTTGATTATAGGCAATACCACCACCACTGCCACCCAAAGTAAATGACGGGCGAATTATGCAAGGGAACCCCATTTCTTTGCTGATTACCAGTGCTTCTTCCATGGTCTTTGCCACTTTTGCCTCTGGGGTTTTCAGTCCAATTTTGTCCATTGCCTCAGCGAATAATTCTCTGTCTTCTGCCTTATTGATGGTGTCGCGTGTAGCTCCGATGATTCTAATATTTTGTTCTTGCAGATAGTCATAGAGAGCCATCACCAAGTTTAGAGCTGTTTGTCCGCCCATGGTAGGCAGAACTGTATCAGGTCTCTCTTTTTTGATAATCATTTTCAGGACTTCTGGTGTGAGTGGTTCTACATAGGTCTTGTCAGCTAGCTCAGGGTCAGTCATAATGGTAGCAGGATTAGAGTTGACCAAGATAATTTCGCAACCCTCTTCACGTAACGCCCGACAAGCTTGCACACCAGAATAGTCAAACTCACAGGCCTGACCTATGTTGATTGGACCTGATCCTATTAATAGGACTTTCTTGATATCTTTGTTCTTAGGCATTTTTATCGAGCATTGGCTTTGCCACCTCCAGCCATTGTTATGAAATCGCTAAATACATCCACAATATCATGTGGTCCAGGACTTGCCTCTGGATGTCCTTGAAATGCCATTACGGGCTTATCTCTAAGTTTGATACCTTGTATGCTGTTATCAAATAAAGAACGGTGGGTGACCTGTATGTTACTTGGTAATCCTTCATCATCTAGAGTGTAATTATGGTTCTGACTGGTAATGGCAACTGTATTATCCACTTCACGTTTTACTGGATGATTAGCTCCATGATGCCCAAACTTCATTTTCTTAATTTTGGCACCACAGGCAAGCCCTAATAATTGTTGTCCTAAACATATACCAAGTAAGGGAATTTTCTGTTCCATAAACAATTGAATATCGCTGATAATTTTGGCACAGGTCTCTGGATCACCAGGACCGTTGGATATGAGAATACCATCTGGCTTGGCTGCAATAATTTTTGCTGCTTGGCTAGCATAGGGAACTATGATAACCTTAGCTCCTTGTTGTTTGATGATCCTAACTATATTGCGCTTAAGTCCGCAATCATAGACATATATTGTTGGTGATTTCTTCCCTTTCGCCCTAGTACTGGCATTATCACCTAAATCATTGAAGTCGGGGATTAGAGTATCAAGCCATTCGGCTCGTTTAGCACAGGATGCAATTTCAGCCAAATTGCTGTCACCTATGGGACGCATTTGCTGCGCTTCTTGAATTGCTTTGGCGATGGCTTGTTTTTCATCCATCTTTTTGTCAACCCCCTTGTTCTTTTCGCCATAGCTAACTATGCAACTATTTTGACAGCCCTGGTCACGTAATTTGCGAGTTAGCATCCGCGTATCAATACCATAGATAGCTGGGCAGTTGTTTTTCTTGAGAAATTCATCCAATGATTCTTTAGCCCTATAGTTGGAGAATATGGGGCTAGGGTCACGTAGCACCACACCAGCCGCAAGGATATCTCGTGCTTCACAATCATCTGGATTCACACCAACATTACCAATATGCGGGTAGGTAAAAGTTATGATTTGTCCAGCATAAGAAGGGTCAGTGATAATTTCTTGATATCCTGACATAGAAGTATTGAATACCAATTCACCCTTACCTATATTGTTGCTACCATAGCAGTAACCAAGTAAATGACTGCCATCAGCAAGACCTAGCACTGCCTTCCTTCTATTCATAGCAGGCAGGATGAAAGTTATTTGATCGACTAACTAGCCGTGGAATTGAGTTAAATAATGGTGCAGTTGAATATATCCAGGAGTCATGATATTTCCTGCCCATTTATACGTCTAGGTTATATGCTTAGAGTGGATGATGAGATTATGTGAAGCGATTATTTAATCTTTGCTTCGGTGTATACGACATGCTTACGCACTACTGGATCATACTTCTTAAAACTAAGCTTTTCTTGTCCGTTGGGTGCTCTTTTGTTCTTCTTAGTGACATAGTAATGACCTGTCTTTGCTGAAGAAACTAATTTAACTTTTTCGCGCATGGTAATTTGATAATTTAGAGTTATTTACTTTATTCTACTATTCTTTCTATGTAGCTGCAACGGCATTAGCAGCAGATGCAGCAGCATCTGCCCTTGATCTCTTATTACGAGGCAGCTTATTATTTGCAATTGCTTCTAATACCGCTTCTATGCCGTATTTATCAATAATTCTTAACCCTTTGTTGCTTACTTTCAGTTTGACGAACCTCTTTTGCGAGGGGTGCCAAAATCTATGAGAATGCAGGTTAGGTAAAAACCTACGTCTGGTCTTATTATTGGCGTGGGAAACATTGTTGCCAGCTAAAGGCAACTTCCCGGTTACTTCACATTTCTTTGTCATAGTTAAGGTTATTATAAAACACTCCTAGTAATTAATCAATAGATGTGAATTAAAAAAGATGTGAATTAGAAAGTTATCAAGAAGTTATTTATTCAGCCCCAGCAGCAGCAACTGGCAGCCAATAGGTAGTTGTGGTAATATCTCCTGCCCGGCTGATAGCCCGTTCTTTATGGCTGAGTTTAACGGCAATGGCTATAGTATAAGTAACCTGCATATCAACACTATAGAAGCTAAATTTGGAGTAGGTCTGTTTGGTGCGATTGCACCTAATGCACAACTAAGGAATGTGCATATCCGCAATGCTAATATCACTGCTCCTGCATCTAGAAGAGTAGGCGGGCTGGTTGGTAGTGCCCCTGATGCCTCACTAGGTTTTCAGAGTGTTTGGGATTTAGGCGGAGCAGACGAATATCCTGCCCTCACTTGCTTACCCAATTTAACCTTAGCAGAGCAAAGAATAGTTGCTAATGCGGCTTTAGCTGGCGAATCTCCTGTTGTCGCCTACAAGGTCCTTGACTCTAATGAGTAACAAGCAGTAGCAAGCAATAGATAGCACTGCCTTAAGCCACCCCCTAAACTGAAAGCTTAAGTCACCTATATCAACACCTACACCTAGCCCAGTAAAAAGATGCGGAGCGGTATGAGGGCTGGATCTGCCATAATAATTTAGTGCATAGCTTTTTTAACTTTTATGAAGCAATAAGTTTTCACTTAATATAATAAAATGTTATTACAAAATGCTAACAAAACAATCTTTTTTACGACAGATCCGTTGGAATGATGATAATCTAGTTCCAGCTATAATTCAAGACCATAAATCTGCAGAAGTCCTTATGCTTGCTTGGATGAATCAGAACTCTCTGGAAGAGAGCTTGAGGATTGGTAGGACTGTATTTTGGTCGCGCTCCCGTCAAGAGCTGTGGGCAAAGGGAGATACCTCAGGAGCAGTTCAATATATCAAGGAAATTAGATTGGACTGTGATGACGATTGCTTGCTAATAAAGGTTGAGCAGATGGGCAAAGGTGCTTGTCACACTGGGCGTCCAAGTTGCTTCTATAAGTTACTTGATTCAAATAACCTTATTAAGAATAATGATAGCAGCAAAAAAGAGGTAGCAGATTAATGAGTGATTTTGTGGTTTTAAGGGAATTGGAACAGGTATTACAGCAACGTCTTGAGGCAAAACCAGATGAATCTTACGTTGCATCTCTATATGCTAAAGGGTTGATTAAAATACTTGATAAGTTGGGAGAAGAAACAACTGAACTAATGGTTGCTGCTGCTTGCGATGAGGATGAACGAGTGGTTAGTGAGTCGGCTGATACTTATTTTCATCTACTTGTTTTTATGGTGTTTGCAGGCATTACCCTAGATAAGCTAGGAGCCATAAATAATCAAATAAAGGTTACTGAAAATTCTCTGAAAACTAACTCTAAGGAAAATACTGAAGAGGTGCAGAAAGCAATTCGTGCTGTGGCTAGCGGATTGGGAGATCTAATAGCAGAGATATTACCCAGTTCATTAACTAGTGGATTAACTGGTGTAAAGGATAATAAATTGAGTGGCGAGGCGATAAAGGATGAAAGGGGGATAAAGGATGAAAGGGCGATAAAGGATGAAAGGGGGATAAAGGATGAAAGGGGGATAAAGGATGAAAGGGCGATAAAGGACGAAAGCATAATAAAAAAAGCGGGTGTATTATTTGCATCTATCAAATCGCTACATCTATGCCGAGGAGTGAATTTTAGTTTGGTGGCACAAGAACTTAAGACGCGCATGCGTCATAAGTAAATTGAATTATCAAGCAATTATATTAAAATATATAAAACTATATAAACTATAAAAGGAGAAAGACAATGGGTGGTATAAGCATCTGGCAAATAATCATTATTCTATTGGTGATAATAATATTATTCGGTATGGGCAAGTTGCCTAAAATAGCTGAAGAATTGGGCAAGGCACTGAAAATGTTCCGCTCATCGGTTGGCACTGATGATGGAGCTAGTGCTGCTAAAAATAAACGCACTGCAACTAAATCAGCCAAAACAACAGACAAAACAAAAGCCAAGAAAAAATAACTATAGCAATCAAATACTAGTCCCAGAAGATGTTCCAGATCGGGTTATTTGAAATCATCCTAACCTTGAGTTTAGCTCTTGTTATCTTGGGACCAGATAAACTTTTTGTGGTGGCACGTTATCTCGGGTTGATGTTACGTAAATTACGTGTCTTATATGCTCAACTAACTGATGAGTTTGATAAGCAACTACGTTTGGATGAGATGTTAAAAAACGACACTCTCAAATCACTTGATGATTTAGATGGGCTGGGGACTAAAGGAAAAACCAAAAGCAAAAACAAGAGTAGAATAAAGCCCAAGAGTAAAACCAAGCAGTCAAATAAAAAGATAGCTAAATGATAATTAATTTCCTATGAAAGAATAATTGATCTATGAGTAAACGTCTTCCCATACTGGAACATCTTGCTGAATTGAGGCGCAGATTTCTGTTAATCATTGCGCTATGGTTTGGGCTTTTCCTGCTCTGTGCTTATTTCGCCGCAGATATGTATCATTTGATAGCTCTGCCATTGCTGGCTGAGTTACCTCAAGGAGGTAATTTAGTAGCAGTGGATGTTGCTTCACCTTTCATAGCCCCGCTGAAATTGGCAGCATTTTCGTCTATGTTACTTATATTGCCTGTGGCTTTTTATCAGCTATGGTTTTTTATAGCACCGGGCTTATATAAGAAGGAGAAGCGGTTGGCTTTACCTTTGTTGCTATCCACTATCTTGCTTTTCTATGTGGGGTTACTATTTGTTTATTTTGGAGTTATGCCACTCGCACTTAGTTTCTTTTACCGTATTGCTCCAGAAGGAGTGCAAATAATGACAGACATTAATCGCTATTTGAGTTTTGTTTTGCGTCTAGCTTTTGCCTTTGGTACAGCATTTGAGTTGCCTCTGGTAATTTTAATATTGGTGAAAAGTGGGCTGGTTAGTGTGGTCTGGCTAAAAGCTAATCGTTCTTATGTAATAGTTGGATGTTTTGTTGCAGCAATGCTATTGACGCCTCCAGATATATTCTCGCAGATATTGTTGGCTGTGCCATTATGTCTGCTATATGAGGCGGGAATCTTATTAAGCGGCTTTGGTAGCTCAGCTAAAAAAACTAAATAATAACTGCAACTCTGCTTTTGCCTATTATATGAGGCGGGGATTTTATTAAGCGGCTTTGGTGCCTCCGCCAAAAGCAGTTCTGCTGGTAAAAGCAGAGTTAAGTCAGTTAGAAGGGCTAAACAATAACTCTAGCAGTGCTTTTTGGGCATGCAAGCGGTTCTCTGCTTGGGTCCACACAGCCGATCGTTTATCATCTAACAAGCCAACTTCAATCTCTTCGCCTTCTTTGGCTGGGAGACAGTGCATAAACAGGACATCATCTGCTGCCTTATCTAATAATTCACTGGTTACTTGAAAGGGCTTTAAAATTTCTCTTTTAGAGTCCGCATCTTTATCACCCATACTCACCCATACATCGGTGGATACAAGAGCAGCATCACTTATGGCACTTTCTATGTCTTGAGTTACTGTCACAGAGGAGCTATATTTTTCTAGCAGTTCCGCTGGAGGTAGGTATTCTTCTGGGGCAGCCACAACCAAATTAAATCCCATAATAGAAGCCGCCTCAATGTAAGAATTACACATGTTGTTGCCATCACCACACCAGACAACTTTCTTGCCAGCAATGGAACCGCGTAGTTCGTAATAGGTGGTCAAGTCAGCCAGTAGCTGGCAGGGATGAAAATCAGATGATAAGCCATTGATAATAGGCACTTGAGAGTTATTCGCAAACTCTTGCATATTAGTGTGAGAGTTATTGCGAATCATCATCCCATCTGCCATAGAGGATATTATTCTGGCAGTGTCTCTGATGGACTCGCCTCGGGTCATCTGCGAGTCCTGCCCGCTGATGAATATGGCATTACCGCCCATTTGGGATATACCTATTTCAAAAGATAAACGAGTTCTGGTGGATGGTTTCTCAAAAAGTAATAGGATGGACTTGTCGGCTAAGGTCTGGGGTGAACTGCCTCTCTCTTTGAGTTGTCGTTTTAATTCTACTGCTCGCTCTATTAAATTATGACAGCTATCCGCGGATAAATCCGCTAGTGTGAGGAAATGCAATGAGTGTCTCTAAGAATTAAAGTTAACGAAGAAACCAACACTGTTGAAGAAGTTAGAAGTTCTATAGTTTCTGCTACTACCACTAACTTGACTACTTAATCCTAATTGACTGGTAGCAGGAGTAAATCTACCTAAATTCATTCGCACATATCTTAAGTTGAAACCAACTTTACGCGACTGAAACCTCCAGTTAATTGCAAATCCAATTTGCGGAACAAGATTAGCAGAGGCATCTACCTTCAACGGCTCGATGTTGCCAGGAATAGTCAAATACCCATCATGAGTATAAACGCCATTTAGATGACTTATAACACCAGCATTGAAACTCATAAAATTGCGGTAATGGATTCCAATTCCTAACTCAAGAGGGATTGCAGTATAACTTGCAGTAGTTTGAGCGTCTCCGCCATTTTCAGCAAAAGATCCTCTTCCTCCAGCATATAGAGTTCTATGATATCCTGTCAATAGGTAAAAACCGCCACTAGTTGTCGTGCTTTTGGGAAATAGTTTTACTGTCTCAAATCCTAATATGAGTTCTACACTATTGGATGGAGCAGCAGGGGTTTGTTTTTCAATATTAATAAACTTAGGTCCGCCTGAATATAGACCGAGGGTGAGCAAGAATCTATTACCTTGGGCAGCATCATTCCATTTTTCTTTGACCTCAACGACAGGTTCTTTTTTCTTAACTACTCTAGTTTGCCGCACAGCTACTGGTGCCGCAGCAACGAAAAAAGGATTATACTGACCACCTGATAATACTCGAGAGTTTTCAGTATCAAATATAAAAGGGCCATTGAGTATAGGATCATTGCCTTTGCCATTAGAACCTCTGGCAGAGTCAGCAAGTATTTCAAGAGTTAGTAACCGCTGTTCTGGTATTACGACTATACGGTAATTGCGATTGTAACCCTCAACTGAAACCACTCTACCGTTGGCAACGACATCTGCTAGGTTGAAACCATAAACACTTCTGGAAAATACCACTGATATTCCCAAGGGTTGTCCAATAGGGAACTTAACTCCAGGAGGTGTCAAGGGGAAGATGTTAGAAATCTGAGGATTGGCAGCGAGGGCTTGCCCCGAGAATGCGAAAAATGTAACTATGAGTGTACTGAAACTAACTGCTAAATATCTAGCCATAAATAAACTTGTATAATGTTTATATGATATTATATCAAATTTTTAGCTAAATTGTGCTACATTTAGGCATTTATGGTGCAGATGGAAGAATTGGCACAATCCTACTTGACAAGGTAAAGGAGCAGAAGGACTTATCCTTGACTCATGCTGTTGTTGAAGCTGCAAGTCCAAACTACGGTAGGGCTACTGGAATAGACGGGGTAGCTTATGCTTCCAATCTAAGTGAACAGGAAAACACACAACAAAAATGTGATGTGATAGTTGATTTCTCGGTTCCTGCCGCCAGCGCAAAATGTTTGGCAGCTTGTCTAGTGAACAAAATTCCTATGGTCATAGGAACTACTGGTCACTCACAGCAACAGCAACAAAACATAGAGAAGGCAGCCCTTGAAATACCAATATTGCAAGCATCAAATATGAGTATGGCTGTTAATATTTGCTTTATGCTAATAGAAAAAGCTGCTTCTTTGCTGGGCGAAGAATACGACATTGAAATAATAGAGCAACATCACAAGCATAAAATTGACGCTCCATCTGGCACTGCTTTGGAAATGGGCAAAAGAGCGGCACAGGCACGAGGTCATAAATTAGAAGATGTGGTGGAGTATGATAGGGCATCATCCACTAGCCCGCGCAAAAAAGGTAACATAGGAATGCAATCAGTTAGGGGAGGCAAAATAGCTGGCGTGCATGACATAATGTTTATTAGTGATAATGAGCAAGTGACTATAAGCCATCAGGCCCATTCCCGTGGAATATTCGCAGACGGGGCTTTGCGAGCGGCACGTTGGTTGGCAAAACAAAAATCACCAGGGCTATATTCCATGGCGGATGTCCTAAATCTCTAATAGTATAACTATAGTTCTAGAATAAATGCTTCCTTCATCTGCTGTTGCCGAAGATCTATGCAGATATAAGCAAGAATTCGCAAAACATCTTGGCGATCATAACAATATAGCGGACATGCTGAGTTTTCTACAAGAAAATGAAGGCAAAGCAATCAGACCACAGCTATTACTGACTTTATGCTCTCTTTTCGAGTGTCGCGAAGAAGACCGCTTCAAAATAGCTGTTGCTACCGAGTATATTCATACAGCGTCTCTTATCCATGACGATATAATTGATGCTGCAATATCAAGACGCAATCAAGAAACCCTGCATAAAAAATGGGGTATAAAAAATGCAATTTTAATTGGCGACTTTCTCTATTCGCGGGCATTTGAATTAGTTTGCCAAACCAAATATAGTGAGGTTTTGGGACTTTTTGCTAAGGCAGCGAATCGGTTAAGCATTAGTGAAATAAATCAGTTAGATATTAAAGATGATGCTGTGGCGAGCACCATTGAAAATGAAGAGACCTGTCTAAACCTAGCCAAAGAGAAAACGGGGGTGTTATTTGCTGTTGTTTGTGAAGCATCTGTTGTTGTCAGTTCTGAACAGTTGCATCGGCATCATAAAGACATCGCTAAACATAGAACTGTTGCCTTTAATTATGGTATGAATTTAGGTATGGCATTCCAACTGATGGATGACCATTTGGATTATAGTGCTACATCTTCTAAATGGGGAAAGCAACGTCTGCAAGATTTAAGCGAAGCCAAAGTAACCTTACCCTTAGTGTATTTGTATCAATCTAGTAGTGATCTTGATAAGAAGCAGATAATAGATGTTTTACAACAAAAAATCCCTAGTCCTCAAGCTATACAAACTATTGACACTAAGATGCAGTCAAGTTCATCTCTTGCTAAGGTGGAGAAGACGATAAAGTTCTTTAGCGATAAGGCATTAGCTAATTTAGAAACTTTGGCACCAGGGCCGGTGACTGAAGAGAGCGAGTCCCTACGTAATTTAGCTCTTGCTGCGAGTCGTCGTAATCATTGAGTAACGTTCATTCATAATCCTTAAGCCATCATCACGATCTTGCTTTATTTGTAGAGTAAGTTCATCCACGCTGGTAAATTTTTTCTCGGGACGTAGGTACTCAAGGAACTCCAATTTGATTAACTTGCCGTAGATATTCTCATTAAAGTTCAAAATGTGCGCTTCGGCAACAAACTTCTTCTGATTGCTTCCTTCAATTGTCGGGCGATATCCTAGATTAACTAGAGTGGCAACTCCTGGGGAATTTGTATGACCACCTATATATGCTTGACATAGATAGACACCTTTAACTGGTGGTATAAACTTCTGTAGATTTAGGTTAGCTGTAGGGAAACCTAATTTCTTACCCAGTCCTCTTCCTTGGATAACTTTGCCAGTTATAAAATATTTATAACCCAGTAGCTCATTGGCGGCTTTTAAATCGCCATTCATCAATAATTGACGTATATTAGAACTACTAATTTTTGACTCATCATCGGGATATGCAGCTAAGGAGGCATAGGAAAATAATCCTGCCTGTTGTGCTTGTATAAGTTGTTGTTGTCCGCCTTTTCTACCAAAGGCGAAACGAAAATCCTCGCCAGTTATTACATGGGCTGCATTTAGTTGGTTTACTAAAAAGTCCTTTATGAATTCAGCTGGAGAAAGTTTTCTAAATTGCTGATTAAAATGGACTAACAGCATAATGTCAAGTTCATATTGCTGGAGCAAGCTAACCTTGCTCCTTAAGTTGCTGAGGTTTTCAGTTGATTCTTTTTTTGACAGGACCTGCCAGGGTAAGGGGCTAAAAGTACATAGCACGGACTTCAAGTTCAGTGATTTACTGTCAGCAATAAGTTTGCTAATTAGTTTTTGATGACCGCGATGCAAACCATCAAAATTACCAATGGCTACAGCACTAACTGCGGCTAACTTTAGCTGTGAGGAATGTCTAATTAACTTCAAAACCTGCTACTAAATCTTCACTTAATATTTATGTGCTTCCATCTGAGTCCACTTATAAGCAAAGATAGAACGTAGATTATCACTGCACTCGGGATGATAATGAGTAAGTTTATCAGACGCATGTTGGCTTGCATAGCTAACCAATCATCTCCACCTATTTGGATATGGGGAGCTAGATAGATTAAGAATATTACCAAAACAACTAGCGCAATAACTAATTTGCTGAGAAACTTCATTGCTGCTAAGTTGAATCTTATACTTTTATTTCTATAAAGAACTACCCCTAAGATGAGAGCATTAAAACTTGCACTTATAGAAGTTGCTAAAGCTAAACCAACATGCTGTAAAAACCATATAAGAGATAAACTACCTACTATACCAACTATCACCCCAGCCAAAGTGGCCTTAAGAGGGGTCTTAGTATCTTGTTTGGCAAAGAACACAGAAGATAAAACTTTAATGAGAATAAACCCCGGTAAACCGATGGCATAAGCACGCAGAGCTGAGGCAGAATTGATAATGTCGTTTTCTGTAAAGGATCCGTAAAGATAAATGCTTGCCAATAATGGCTTAGCCATTATGATGAGACCGATAGCGGCTGGTAGTGCAATTAGCAAGGCAACTCTCATAGCCCAATCAATAAAGTGATTAGTTGCTCTAGTGTTTGCAGTGTGGTGTAGACGAGAAAGTTTTGGCATCATTACTGTTGTAAGGGCTATGCCAAAGACGCCTAAGGGTAATTGTATGAGACGTTCTGAAAAAGATAGCCAAGCTATGCTACCAACCACTAAGAAAGAAGCCAGTAATAGATCTATTATCAAATTAATTTGGACTATAGAGCCACTTAGTAAAATAGGAGCCATGACTTTGAGTAGACGCTTTACAGAATGATGCAAAGTCCATTTAAATTTAGGGAGAATTAATAATCCACATTTGTATACTGCAGGGATTTGGATTGCCATTTGAATGCATCCAGCAAAAAGGACTCCCCAAGCAGCAGCCATGATTGGGGTTTGCCAATTCGGAGAGATGATTAAAATTGCATAAAGCAAAGAAATATTCAATATTATTGGAGTGGCAGCTGGCAGGGCAAATTTATTAACACTATTTTGTAGTGCCATAAAGTAAGCAGTCAAAGTAATAAGAAGTAAATAAGAAAATGTTATTTGTAACATTGAAGAGGTTAGATTAAATTTAGCTAGATCATTTGCAAACCCAGCAGCAAATACAAGAGTCAGGTAGTCAGAGAAAATAATTCCCAGAGCACAGAAGATGCCAAGCAATAGAATCATAAATCCGAGAGTATGGGATAAAAAATCTTTAAGTGCTTGCTTGTCTCCTTTACTTTGAAACTCTACAATCATAGGCAGGAGCGCCTGCACGAAGGCACCTTCGGCAAATATGCGTCTAAAAAAATTAGGGATTCTAAACGCAATTAAAAATGCATCCAATGCTCCACTCCCTCCAAATGTTGCGGCTAAAGCGATATCACGGAACAAACCAAAAATACGCGATAGAAAAGTGAAAGCCGAGATTATCAGTCCAGATATTAATGGACGTCTAGGTTTCTTGTCTTTAGATGCTTCTTGGTTTATTTTTGTGCTTGTCATTATTTTAGCGAGTGCTATTCTAATGGGAAGGTTTTATACTTGGTTAAGTGATTTATTTCTCCTGAACCAGCAAAACCATAAACCGACTATGGATATTCCCCACACAGGCATATCTCCAATATATTGATATGGAGTATGTCCTTCACGCAGCACAACATTGTGTTTTAGAGTATCATATTTAAATTGAGGTATGCGGGCTATTATAGAACCTCTATCATCAACAATGGCAGTAACACCATTATTGCTGGCACGTATTAAATATTGCTGATTCTCTAGAGCACGCATCCTAGCTGCATGCATGTGCTGGTGAGGACCCAATGAATTGCCGAACCAAGCATCATTGCTAATACTAATAAGTAAATTGCTGTTCTTTGCCAATTTGGCAATATACGAACCATGAACCACCTCATAACAAATAGAAGGAGCTATTGTAAAATCATTCAATGTAAATACTGCTGGTTTGTCTCCCGATCTAGTTATAAATACTGACATATCAATATTAGCAAAAAGACTGGGTAGGTATTTGCTCATAGATGCAAAGGGCATAAACTCGCCGAAAGGCACGAGAATATTCTTGTCATATACGCTCTTAATTTGAGAGTATTCTCCAGCAACAAAAATGCTGTTTAATACTCCGTTGTTTGGTTCATTCCGCAATCCGCCATAAACCAATCGCACTCCATTTTGTTTTAGTCGTTCGTTTATTTCATTATGGACCTGACTTCCTCTGGGATAAACATAAGGCGTTGCGGCTTCTGGCCAAACAACTAACTCACTGTCCAAGTTTAAGTAAGTAGCTGCTCTGTATATTCCAATAATATCATCGGCAAAATTAGGATCCCATTTACGTTCTTGAGGAATATTACCTTGAACTACTGTCACTTTAAGTTGTCTTATTTCATTAGTCCAGTTGTATTGCATTAGCTTCGAACCTATAGCCCAAGGAAGTATGGCTATTAATAGTAGACCTAATAGTTGATATTGATGACGGCGAACATAGATAGAGGGTAGTAATTTTATAGCATGATAAGCACAAGCAGAAGTAACGCAGGCCAAGAAACCGACTAGGAAACTACCTCCTATAGGTGCCCAAGGGGCTAGATAGGTGTCAATCATAGAGTCCCCTAAAAGTAGCCAAGGGAAGCCAACATACAACTTGCTACGTATTAATTCTAATAATGTCCAGAGAAGGCTAAAGCTCAGTATTCTCATTAAGGATGATGAGTAAAATAAATGAAAGATGCTCTTTTTACTAAAGTTTAAACGACAATAGATGTAGCCATGGATGGCATAAAAAAGTGCCAGAGTGATACAGAAAAGTGCAGTTACGAGCACTGCTTGTTCATTAGTGGCTGAGCTATAAGTGTTGATGCTAGTATAGATCCAAGATACGCCAACTCCCATCATACCTAAACCAAAGAATAAACCTATGAGCATGCCCTCCCAAGGATGCCTTTCGTTTAACATATATGCCAGTAAGTATAGTGAGATTAGAGGTGCAAACCACAGATTGAAAGGAGCAAATCCAGCAACATAGAGTGCACCGCTGAGCAGAGATACTGTTATGGTTAAATAGATCATTTATTTACTGTCACTACTAAATCTTCTATTTTTCTTTTATTCCTTTTGGCTACTTCTATTTCCATATTGCCTATAGTTATCTTGTCTCCTTTAGCCGGCATACGTTGTAGTTTACTAATTAATACTCCGCCAATGCTATCCACATCTTCCAAGTCAATATTTATAGAAAAGTAGTCGTTGAACTCTTCTAAGTCAGTATCGGCTTTTACTCTATACATATTTTTAGAGAAAGGTATTTTGGCAATTTGCAATCCCTTGCTTTTAAGGTTATCATGCTCATCTTCTATTTCTCCAACAATTTCTTCCAACACATCCTCAATGGTTACCAGCCCAACCGTGAGCCCAAACTCATCCTTCACTATTGCCATATGTAGTTTCTTGCGGCGGAACTCTTCCAGAAGTACATCCAATCTTTTGCTTTCTGGGATATAGATGGTCTTGCGAATAACTTTTGATAATTCAAACTCTCCATTGAACTTATTGACATATCTGAGCAGGTCTTTAGCCATTAATATACCAATGAAGTCGCCTTCTTCGTTCATAACTGGAAAGCGTGAATGTGCTGATTTGATCAGGTGAGGTAAGAACTCTTCTATTTTTTGTTTCTCTTGAACAAATGTTATCTTAGCGCGAGGTACCATTATCTCCCTGACTGGCATGCCTGATATCTTTATCCCTCCTTCAATGATACGTAACTCATCATCATCAATCACCCCGTTTTTAGCTGCTCGCCGAAGAATTACTAGCAGTTGCTGTTTATGCTTGATGTAGGAAAATATCTTCTCAAGTAATTTAAAAGTAATACTATTAATCTTAAGCCGTGGCTCGGGAGGGTGATTTTTCATTTCCTTAGTTATTTAGTTATTTAGCTATTTAGTTGCTTAGTTGTGCAAAGCAGGGAGTCCGCATTCCTGCATTATAGTATTCTCTAATTCTTCCATTTCCTTTCCGTGTTCCCATCCAGATAGATGGAGCAATGAATGAATGAACAAATGCCCCCAGTGAATTTTAGGGTCAATATGCATTTCACTTGCTTCATTATATATGTGTCTGCCGCACATGACAATATCACCTATATAAGCTAATCCCAGTTCGTCTGACATATCACATGGGAAACTTAACACAGATACCAAGTCGGCATTGTGTTTGTTTTTAGCCGCAATCTGCTTCATTTCTTTTTCTTCCACTATGCGTAAGTATACTTCAAATGATTTTCTGGAGTTTAGTTTGGCTTGGTGTTGTGGGTGGTTGGTTAGATTGACTAAGCTAGTTGTTAGCCAACTCTTAAACAAACTTTTATGGGGTCTATATTCCCACGGGTTTTCACTGTTGTGTGTGTCCTCCTTACCGAATATATTAACTAATCTTTGTCTATGAGAAAGATGCTTTTTATGAGTTGGTTTATCTAGGGTGAGTTTAACTTTTGGCTTTATCATATGCTTCAATAATATCTGTTACTATTGGATGACGCACCACGTCTTTGGTTGTCAATCTACTAATTCCAATCCCCTCAATCCCCTGCAGTATATCAATGGCGTGAGCCATACCCGAAGGCACCTTGCTTGGTAGATCCACTTGCGTTAGATCACCAGTAATAACCGCCTGTGAGTTATAGCCGAGTCGTGTTAAGAACATTTTCATTTGTTCTCTTGAAGTATTCTGTCCTTCATCTAATATGACTATACAGTTGCTTAGTGTACGTCCACGCATATATGCCAATGCACTAATTTCTATAGTGTTATTCTTGATGAGATCACTGGTTGTATCAACTCCCAAGGTACTATATAAAGCATCATAGAGGGGTTGTAAATAAGGATTTATTTTCTCTATTAAAGTTCCCGGCAAGAATCCCAAGGTCTCGCCGGCTTCCACAGCGGGTCTTGCCAAACAAATCCGTTCAACTTGTTTTTGCTTTAATATATGAACAGCATAGGCAACTGCCAAAAATGTTTTGCCAGTTCCTGCTGGACCTACAGCAAACTGGACATTATTATGTTCCATTGCAGCAAGATATTCTCTTTGGTTTTTACCCTTCGTTTGAATAATTTGCTGGGGTGTTATTAATTGTGAGTTGTTGTTTTTCTTTGATACAGGTTGTTTTTCTTGCATTATGTCCTCCAATGAACTAGTTTGAAGTTTGAGATGAATATCTTCCAAGCTTAAAGAGTTCTTGCCAAGAGTTTCTTCATAAAGATTAAGAATAACCTTCTTGGCACTTTCTGGTTGCTGTCCTTGTCCTGATATCTGAAACATATGCCCCTTATGGTGAATATCAACATTCAGTCGTTTAGCGAGGTGTCTAATGTTTTCATTATTAGAACCGCAAAGAATTGCAATTCTCTCAATATCAACTGGTTGTAGATGAACCTTGCACTCTGTGGCATCCAGCTCTTGCTTTTTACTCAATAGGTTTTTGGTTTGTAGGTATTAGCCACTAGGTTAAGGGCTTATTATAATAGTTTGTCAATAAATTATTTGTAATCGTGCGAATAGTATAACATATTTTCTTATTAGCAAGATAATACTAGGGCTCTTTAAATAAATTAGGCAATTCTTATAGTTAATTCCATTAATTATAAATTATCGGGAATGTCCTATAATCTATGCTATAATGGGTTTTCTATTGAGTTTATATATAAGAATAGAAAGATATAGAAATATCAAATAATTTATGCACAGTAAATCAGTTATTACATATAGTACTGTCCGAAAGACATGGTCTGCCAGCTTAAGCAAAGTTGCTGTTGGTCTGTCTTTAGTTTTGTTATCAGTTATGTTATTGAGTATGTTAGGGAGTTTTTTCTTGTCGGGGTATTTAATAGATCAGCGTTCTATGATGTTGGTCAATCATAAAGAAGTTACCTGGAGCTATCAGGATGCACTAAGGGTTAACTCTCATTTGAAATCTAATATATATGAGCTATCGCAAGAAATTGATATCAAAGATTCCTTGTTGGAGAACTCTGAAGTAGTGTCTTATATACTGAAGCAGGATAAGGCAAATGATATTTTCACAAAACAACTGGTTAACTATGAGCCCCTAATGCCTTCTGTCAAAGACAAAATGGAAGAAATATTTGAGGATGTTTCCCAGCGACTTTTAGTTTTATATGATTTACCTAGTGGTAAGCCCTTGGCTGATGCAACATACTTTAGTAGCGCTTTTGGTCCTAGGCGTCATCCTATTACTAACAGATTTCAAACTCACCATGGAGTAGACATCCCATTGCGTATAGGAGACAAAGTAATAACTACATCAGATGGAACTATTTCATTTGTTGGACGCAAGGTGGGTTATGGTGTAACAGTGATAGTCGATCATAGGTTTGGGTTTTCTACTACTTATGCTCATCTAAACAGAATATTAGTCGATAAAGGCGACATAGTAAAAAAGGGACAGGTTATAGCAGAGGGAGGTAATTCAGGGATATCTACGGGTCCTCATCTACATTATGAGATTAACTATGTCGGAAGATCTATTAATCCTTATCATTTTTACAATTGGAACTTAGCAAATTTCAATAGTATATTTTCAAAACACAATAACATAAAGTGGCAACAGATAACAGAAGCGTTACAGACGGAAGAACGGGGGAAGGAAGGACTGTCATCACTCAGGGCACTAAACTAACTGGTGATATAAATTTGAATGGGGTCTTACTTCTAGATGGACATCTAGTTGGTAACCTTGTTAGCGACAGCGATGTATCTATAGGACGTAATGGTTACGTTAATGGAAACATCGCCGCTAGCACTGTATACATAAGCGGGAAAGTGACTGGGAATATTAAGACCTCTCAACTCAACCTACTTGTTGGAGGTAAGGTTGAAGGTAAGATTGATGCTGACAGTATGTCTGTTGAACCTCATTCTGTTATAAATGGCAAAGCCATAGTTTAGATTATGTTCAAGAATAATAAAGGAAACCTAGATGCACTTTCTAACAAAAAGTACGATACTAGCATATTTACTGGGCTGAGATTAAATGGAGAGATGGAGTTTGCTGGAAGCCTCTATTTTGATGGTAAATTAAAGGGAAATATAGCTAATAATTCATCTACTAAACATAAGGATGATGTACTGGTGATAGGTCCTAATGCTAAAATTATTGGCAATATATCAGCTAAACAGATATATGTACTTGGTGATATAGAAGGCAACATATACTCATTAGGGGAATTATTTCTACTTCCTGGATCTTCTATCCAAGGAGATATTCACTACAATTTAATGGAGATGAGTCATGGTTCCAAAGTCAACGGACGGTTTAACCACTTGAGTCCTGAAGAGTCCACGGCAAACAACTCTAATTCATCTACTTCAGGAAAGAATAAATAAAATGATCACAAAAAAAACAAGCATGAATTCACGTAATAAGGCGAGCACAACAACAGCAGCGGCACTAAAAATCCAAGATTTTGATTCCATAGTATGGATATTCAATATCTTATTTCTAACTATATGTTTTGGAGCAATTAGTCGCCAATTATCACTCAATGTATTTATTGGTATTCTACTAGGGGTGGCTCTCTCTCTGGGGCTGTATTATTTGCGTTATAAGCAGGGTCCTGCAGTTTTTTTCAAATATTCTCTGCGAGTAAATATGTTAGGTCTTTTTCTCGGGATATTAACAGCGGCTTTCTTTTTATGGAACAATCTTCTGAATGGTCGTCAATTGGCAATAGCTGAGCATACGGTGATTTTGTTTTTCTTACTGGGGCTTAGTTCCACTGCTGCTTTGCTTAAGATGATTGCCCTTAAATATGTAACTGCACCATCAATTGAAGAAAGGGTTAAACAAATGATGGGCGGTCCTTCATTGACGTTTAGTTTCTGTGTGGCAACAATTCTTGCCTGCTTGCTAATGCTTCTGTTGTACACTATTGATACAGATAACTACTTGGTATTTCTCAAGACAAAGTTCTTGGAGAGAGGTTTAATTCCTCCCTTATGCTTAGTATTATTTTTCTGGGGGAGTATTCTATTACTAGGTAAATATCTATTGGTAATGAATAATTTTCGCATAGCTAATAAATCATCAACTGTAGCTTTAGTTGAGTTGTGGAATGATTACAAAGATTCGATGGGTTCACCAAAAGATAAAGGAGTTACCCAAAAATTTGTAGAGTTAATGTGGCAGGCAAACGAGACATTTTATTTGTTCCCCCGTTATATCAACTGGGCAATGCCGATTCTTGGATTTATCGGTACGGTTCTAGGAATATCCTTGGCAGCAGGGGAGATTGGCAGAGTAGTTGGTTCATCTAGTTTGGGAATAGGAGATAGCATCAACGCGGCATTACAACCTTTAGGAATAGCTTTTGATACAACACTGGTTGCTTTATCATTAAGCATACTTTTAGCTTTAGGCCACACCTTGCTACAAAGGTGGGAAGAGCAAATGTTCCTATTTGTTGAAGAGTTTATTGAAAAGCTTAAGTAGAAAATATTATGCGCCGTTTTAAAAGCAAGCCATTGCTAATCGGTGACACTCCGTTGGTAGAAATATTTGGCGGAGCTTTTGGCCTATTACTGATTCTGTTTCTATTAATAAATTTATTTGCCGAGGCGCAGTTGAGAGCTCAGATTGAGAACTCACTGGAAGAAAGTGCTTATAAGATTAACTGGGAACAAGGTGCTGAAGGTTATATAGTTCTATCTTTTCCTGATAGATTGCAGATAATTGAGAATCAAAAAATTAGTGGTTATACTGAATTGCAGCAATCTTGTGGTGATAGTAACTTTGCTAACTACGCTCAAAAAGTTTATGAAAAACAAGGAACCCAAATTATTTTTGCCATCCTTGAGGGGGGGGTGAGGACTATGAAGGCGGCACGCGACTGCTTGGTAAAGATGTGGCCAAATCGCAGAGTATCAATAGGTTGGATAATTGCTAATGAGGACTTCATCCAAGCAGTTGACCTAAAGGATCTGCCACCACGCATCCAACGTAGCTTAAAATAGGATGAGATTTAAAAAGAAAACTACATTTTCTGGCTTCGGTGGAGTAGCTCTCGCAGATATTCTCGCTAATAGTGTGGTGGTACTACTCGTGGTTATCATAATCACCTTAAGTATTACTAAGCATAAATCAGAACAAGAATTAGAACAAAGTGCTGAGATAAGTGCTATTTTAGCCCGTGATATAGCAAGCTCATTAGTATTTAATGATTTACCCAGCAGCCCTCCCGCGGTTCTACATAATTATAACTGTCAAAAACCTAACGGACCTTGGCATAGCAAGTATGAGCAGCATGACTGCCGTGCTTGGATGTATCCAGTTATAGAGTTTCATTCCACGCATATAAAGGAAGCGAATAGTAACCGCATATTTACCAAGACAGTTTTACTGGAAGAGAACAATGAGTTTGATGCTTATCTTCGTTCAATAACCCCATTAGCTAAACAGCGGCTTAGAGTTGATATCTATCATTTAGATTTATATTATCTAGGAATTTCCATAATGAAGGATAATGCTGCTCGCCCTAATCATTGGCATTTTGTTGGAGAAGATTTTCAACCAGAGAATGTTTTGGGTTATTTAGATGGAAGAGAAGATGATAACTTAGATGAATCTGCTGAGCTTTCCAAGGGGGATGGTGAAGAGGGGGATGGCGAAGAGGGGGAAGGCGAAGAAGGGGATGGTGAAGAGGAAGGAGAAAATAAAGAACAAGAGGGAGAGGCAACTGAAACTAAACCAAATAATATAGGTATAATTCCAGATGATGTTTCACTAAGAAGTGCAGAAAGAATTGATGCTTTGCTACCCCCCACTGAACCCGGCTTGTCGCGCAATGGGGCACAACGACAGGAAAAGAATCAACAACTTCAAGATATAGAAAATGAGTTTGGCGGTTCTGGAGAAGGCGAATATAGCGATGACTTGGCTAATGCACTTCTTGGTGCCATAGTTGAAGAAAGAAGTGGCGGTAGTGGTGATGAGTTTGGTAATCCCTCATCTGTAAGGATAAGGTTACCTGGTGCTGGCAAAGACGGAAGTTCTCAAGAGTCCTCATTATTTGGAACCCAATTGAATTCAATGATTCAGTCATTATCTTTAGAAGATGGCACACCCTTGGATTATCATGTTTTTATGATAATTATGGTTATGGAGTATCTTAAACAGAGCAATAATTTTGGTTTTGATAGAGTAGCAATCCAAGATGTGTTTGCCCAGATTAGAAGTGGTGAGTTAGATATTGCCTCCCACCCATTATTACCCTTGGCAATGGAACTAAGAGATGAAATGCATGTTGCTTTTGAAGTCCAAGATATTCCAATGGAAGTGAAACACAAACCATGCAATAATTGCTTAAGTAAAATATCTTTCGCTATTAATTCACCTTTGAATTATGTGGAGTTGAGAACCAATAACCCTCAGAGCTTTTTGCAAAATACAAACATAATAAATACTCGCTTACAGTTTTATCGCTACCCAGATATAGGGGATGAAACAGAAATACTTAGCAGTGACACCCTGTTGATGCATCCAGATACACTTGCCTTAGATAAAGGTTGGTACCCCATGGCTATTATGGACCCTAATATTAGCGACTTGGTAGTTGGATATGTTTATGGAGAAGTAGCTAATGGAAAATTTAATGTATTAGGTGATATTAATTTATTAAGGATTGATCAACAAACCTTATGGAGTGAGTTATCTTTTTACCCCTTGCGACGCGAGATTATTTTTGGGACCTTGTATGGTTTCCTAACATTATCTATATTAATGGTTTTTCTATACATGTCATTAGGATTTAGACGTAGAGTTCATGGTTAGAAAACTTTCAAAAAGCCATAATTTTGTTGCCTATGCTTTGCTGGCATTTCCGGTTATTGCATTACTTATTTATTTCCTGGAATTGCGTATACAAGCAAGATTTATACCGCGAGTTGAGGTTGCCTTACAAACACAGCAGTTTCACCTAAATGGTTTAGATAATGCAGTGATGAAGCATGCTGAGTATTTGTGGAACACTCCATCTTTACAGGAACAAATTAAAACTTCTCGTGCTAAAGTTTTCCTGCCTGCTTTTTATGTTGACAAGTTTGAGGTATCTCAACAGAATTACCGCAGATTTTTGTCTTGGCTCGCACTCCAAGATTATAAAAGATATTCTTTTTCTCATCCTACTGAACCGCTTAGCTACATATATAAGAATCCTCATGCCAAGCATAAAATACTCGGTCGTTTTGAAATTTCAGCTAGTGGCATTAACTTCTATGCGGCTTATGCTTATTGTCAGGCAACTGGAGGTAGTTTGCCTAGTATTGAACAGTGGATGGCGGTAGCGGCTGGCACAGAGGGTCGTTCCTATCCTTGGGGTGAGGATTTTATTGGTGATCCTTGGCGTTATAGTGATCCGCTCCTTAATCTAGCAGCACCTATAAGTAACCGTAAAGCAGCAGCAACTCCCCAAGGAGTATTTGACATAGCAAATGGCTTGTCTGAATGGACATTGAATATGACAGATGATGGACGTTTTATACAGAAGGGTGGTAATAATTACAACAGACCCTTTATGCTACAAGCATTGAATTTTATAGAAAGACCTGCACCAGCAGAGTTTAGCTCAAAATATAATGGTTTTAGATGTGTTTATAAAGCATCGCCAAATAGTAAGAATCCTCCTAACAAACAAATTAAATTTACTTGGGAAGAACAGGTAACAGCTATACTAATTCCTGCAGGTAACTATGTGCAAGGGGCTCCGGAAAACTCTTATGTACCAAAGCTAATCGCATACTCTGATAGATCAAATCCAAACACATTAAGATCATTCTTATTAGTGCCTTTGACAAACTCTCCAACTGCTCCTCTTGCATTCAGCAAATATGAAATTTCTCGTTTGGAATATAGACAGTTCTTACGAGATCCTTTAGCACGTATGGGCTTTTATGCTAATAAAAAGCAACCAAAAGGTCATTCTTATTTGCCAGATAATTGGGACAGCCAAACTAGTAATATCAGTTTACCTGTAGTTGGAGTGGATTGGTGGAGTGCTTATGCTTATGCTAAATGGGCTGGCGGTAGATTGCCCAGTGAAGACGAATGGTTACAAGCATTCAGCGGTGATGCTAAAAGACCTTATAGTTGGGGAAATACCTATATGCCAGGTTTTGCTCATGTCCGTGACCGCCAAGCACAAATATTCCCAGAATCGCCAATTCCATCAAAGAGCGAAGTTAAGGATACAACACCTGCCGGCATAGTTTCTTTAGGTGGCAATGTATCTGAGTGGACTAACTCGGTTACTTTTTATGATAATGGCATTAATATAATAGTAAAAGGTGGTAACTATAAAATACCTGGTGATTTGGGAACTCATTATTCGTATAATGCTAAGGTACCGCCCAATCATAGATCAGATGTGATAGGTATTAGAGTGGTTTTTTAGATTATGCAAGAAATTATAAAAAGACGTCTAGTGGGCGCTGTGATTTTATTATCACTGGCGAGTATTTTGATGATATGGGCTATTAGTAATCAGAGTGGACCTAATAATTTTATATGGTCTACTCCGACTCCACCTAATTTTAATAAAATCGCCATAGATGAACAAATTAAACCTCCTGAAATTGATGACATCCGAGAAAGATTAGATGACTTAAAAAAGAATATAAAGTCACTTAATGATAATAATAATAATGATCCGGATTCAGCTAAAAGTGTTAAGCCCAAGGAAAAAGTCAGCTCTGGAGAGCCAAGTAATCCTTTAGATGAAATAACGTTTAATGCTAATAGTATACCAATACGTTGGGTTGTGCAGGCGGGTTCTTTTACAAACGAGGATTCTGCAATAAAGGAGAAAAAAAGATTAGCATCGCATAAATTTGTTTCGGTGGTAAGAGCTTCGCGTTCATCAAAAAGTGGTGCTATAATATATGCAGTATATGTAGGTCCTTTCTTGCAAGAAAGCAGGGCATTGGCTAATCACAAATTACTTAAGGAAAAACTTAAAATAGAAGGTAACATAAGAAAATGGCAGAAACCCTAGCACTATTGAACCAAGTTGATTGGTTTATCATTTTAGCTATTACGATCTTGTTAATGTATGGAGTTACACAAGGTCTAGGTCGAGTTATGACTACATTGCTTCTATGGGGAGTATCATTCATTATGGCTCAGTTGGTTGCTCGTATCCTGAGTATTCCCCTAAGTTCTTATATTGACGACCCAGAATTATTAGTGTTAGTTCCTTTTAGCATCAGCTTCTTGTTTTCATTAATGATATTTAAATTGTTATTCTCTTTTCTATTAATCAATACAGAGAAGACCTCATTAATGCGCTCCTTGGGCGGGCTTATGGCTTTACCTTTAGCATTAGTTCAATTTTTGGTTTTGGTAAGTTTTGCAAGATTATTAACTTTGGACGATAGTTCGTATTGGCTTGAATCACAGCTAATACCAATCATACTGCAAGTAGAGTTTTATTGGGAGACCTATGTTATGAATAACGTGTGTAAGTTGTTACCAGCTGCTCAATGTTATCCATACTAGTTTTATTATGTATATAGTTGCACTCGTCCTTACCTAATGTGCGGAATAGCTGGCATCTATGCTGTGGAGCATGCAAGTGAGACATTATTTAATGCTTTAATAATGTTACAACACAGGGGGCAGGATGGGGCAGGTATAGCCACCATTGATAAGAACACCATGTATATGCGCCGCCGCAATGGTTTACTTAATGAGGGATTCAATGAGGCACATCATATTGAAGGTCTTAAAGGCAATATGGGGATAGGCCACCTTAGATACCCAACTGCGGGCGGCACTAGTGCTAGCGAGTGTCAACCCTTCTATGTCAATAGCCCTTTTGGCTTAGCCCTTGCTCATAATGGCAATTTAACTAATACTGCAGAACTCAGAGAAGAACTATTCGCCAAAGAAAGACGCCATATAAATACAGGTTCCGACTCTGAGGTTCTCTTAAACTACTTAGCATTATATTTACAAGATTGTGATGTATCTAAACCAGAAGAGATATTTGCCGCTGTTTCTAAATTATTTAATAAATGCAGAGGTGCCTATAGTGTTGTTTCATTAATGGTAAATGTTGGCCTGCTGGCATTCAGGGATCCTAATGCTATTAGACCTTTAATACTAGGTAGCAGGACTTCTCTGGCTGGGACAGAATATATGCTGGCATCAGAATCCGCGGCTTTAACTGCCAGCAACTTTACTATTGAACGTGACTTGGATGCAGGTGAGGCAATATTCATTGATATGGATGGTAATATTTTTAGTCAGAAATGTGCTGGGGAAAATGCTGTCAAAAACCCATGTATTTTTGAGTATGTTTATTTTGCCCGACCTGACTCTATAATAGATGGTATTTCAGTGCATAAATCACGCCAAAGAATGGGACGATTTTTGGCAGAATCAGTTAAGAAAGAAATTAGTGCCGGCGATATAGATGTTGTCATACCTGTCCCAGATAGTAGCAGGGTCTCTGCAGTTGAATTAGCTTTAGAACTCGGGATTAACTATCGTGAGGGTTTAGTCAAGAATAGATATATAGGCAGGACTTTTATGATGCCCCGCCAAGATATGCGTGATGTCGCAGTCAATCGCAAACTAGCTGCAGTTGATATGGAGATAAGAGATAAGAATATTCTATTGGTGGATGATTCAATTGTCCGCGGCACCACCTGCAAACAGATCATTGAGTTAGCTAGACGCGCCGGCGCCAAGAAGGTCTATTTTGCCTCGGCTGCTCCGCCAATTATCTATCCTAATGTCTATGGCATAGATATGCCATCACATAGTGAATTGGTAGCCAATGGACGTAGTAATGAGGAAGTAAGGGATGCCATAGGTAGTGATGGTCTGGTATATCAAAAGTTACCTGATTTGATTGCAAGTGCGCAAGAAGGCAACCCTAAGATTAAGAACTTTGATGTTTCAATATTTAATGGCGAGTATGTTACCAATGACATTGATGATGAATACTTAAAACTCCTAGATCTTGCTAGGAGAGATGATAGCAAAACTCAGTTAGGTTTTTTCAATGAATTAGAGGCAAACTACAATTGATGCAAGTCCTTAATGTATTATAATGGAGGTATGAACAGTTCTAATAGATTAAGTGAGTTGTCAGTCGGCAACCAAGCCTATAAATACTACGATATAACCAAGATAAAAGGGAGTGAAAAACTACCCTATTCGTTTAAAATAATCTTGGAAAACCTATTACGCCATGAAGATGGTACCAATATCACTCAAGATGATATTAATTTTTTGGCAAATTGGAACCCATCAGTAACAGATAAAGAAATTTCCTACACTCCTGCCCGAGTTTTATTACAGGATTTCACAGGAGTTCCAGCCATAGTTGATTTGGCGGCAATGCGTGATGCCATGAGTTTACTTGGTAAAGACCCAGATAAAATTAACCCACTGCAACCAGTGGAATTAGTCGTTGACCACTCAGTCCAAGTAGATAAATTTGGCTCGGCAGATGCTCTTAAGTTCAATACAAAATTAGAATATTCACGCAATAAAGAAAGATACCAGTTTCTTAAGTGGGGACAAGAATCATTTGATAACTTTAGAGTTGTCCCTCCAGGAGCAGGCATAGTTCACCAAGTAAACCTTGAGTTTTTATCCAGGGTTGCCTTCGTTAAAGAAACCAATGATGGCAGTTATGTTTATCCAGATACTGTAGTGGGCACCGACTCACACACTACCATGGTGAATGGTTTAGGTGTCATGGCTTGGGGAGTAGGTGGAATTGAGGCAGAGGCAGCAATGTTGGGGCAACCCATTTCCATGCTATTGCCTAAAGTTGTTGGATTTAAGTTGACCGGCACAATGCAACAGGGCATCACAGCTACTGACTTAGTTCTAACTATAACTGAAAAACTCCGTAAGCATGGAGTGGTTGGCAAGTTCGTTGAGTTCTATGGACAAGGCATAAGATCCTTGACTTTAGCAGATCGTGCTACCATAGGTAATATGTCTCCTGAGTTTGGTGCTACCTGTGCAATGTTCCCCATTGATGATGAAACTCTCAAATACTTGAAGCTTAGCAACCGCAGTGATTCACTAGTAAAACTGGTTGAGACCTATTATAAGAAACAGGGAATGTTCTATGATGAGAATAAGAAAACCATTTACAGTGAAAATGTAGAACTTAACTTGGATGAAGTTGAACCTAGCATGGCTGGACCTAAGAGACCTCAAGACAGAATTGCCATAGGCAAAGTAAAAGAGAACTTCCAAAAGAATTTAAATGCTCAAGTTAAGGAGTGTACTATCACTAAAGACGGCAAAGAAATTACTATGCGTGATGGTTCTGTGGTCATAGCAGCAATCACATCTTGCACTAACACCTCCAACCCCTATGTGATGATAGCAGCTGGTTTGGTGGCGAGAAAAGCACGAGAACTTGGCGTCAAACCCAAGCCATGGGTTAAGACATCTTTGGCACCTGGATCAAAAGTTGTCACTGAATATTTAGAAAAAGCCAATCTTTATGATGACCTTGCTCAAATGGGCTTTGGCTTGGTGGGTTATGGATGCACTACTTGCATAGGTAATTCAGGTCCTTTGGCAAAAGAAATATCTCAAGCAATTTCAGACAATGATTTAAATGTATCTGCGGTGTTATCTGGCAATCGTAACTTTGAAGGGCGAGTTCATCCTGCCACTAAAATGAATTACTTAGCATCGCCTCCTTTAGTTGTTGCCTATGCCTTGGCGGGTAGAGTTGATTTTGACCCCTATAATGAACCCCTGACAGTCAATGCAGAGGGCAAGGAAGTATTTTTACGCGACATCTGGCCCACTAGCGAAGAGATAAAGCAAGTTGTTGAAAAATCGGTTAGCCAAGACCAATTTAAACGCACCTACGCAACTATTTTTGATGGAGAAGAAAATTGGATTGAATTATCTGCTACTGGAGGTAAGAATTATGAGTGGGATGCCGACTCTTCTTATGTGCGTAAGCCGGACTTCTTTGTCGATATGAATATTGATCGCAGTTCTCAAGATTCAATAGAGAATACTAGAGTTCTTGCCAAGCTTGGTGATTCAGTTACCACAGATCACATATCCCCAGCTGGAAGCATCAAAGAAGATAGCCCCGCTGGTGATTACTTGAAGTCATTGGATATTCCACCATCCGAGTTTAATTCTTATGGTTCTAGACGTGGCAATCATGAGGTGATGATGCGTGGAACTTTCGGCAACATAAGATTACGCAATTTATTAGTCCCCGGAGTAGAAGGCGGCTACACAATTCATATTCCCAGCAATGAACAAATGAGTATATATGATGCGGCAATGAAATATAAGCAGGATAAGGTGCCAAGCATCATTATAGCTGGCAAGGAATATGGCACTGGTTCATCAAGGGACTGGGCTGCCAAGGGACCCTTGCTATTAGGCATTCAAGCAGTCATAGTTGAGAGTTTTGAAAGAATTCACCGTACCAATTTAGTTGGTATGGGCATACTACCGTTGCAGTTCGTAGAAAGCCAAAATGCAGAATCCCTAGGGTTAGACGGCACAGAGTCCTATAGCATAAAAGGTATCAATGGCGGTTCTGCCAAAGAGGTAACTGTAACTGCAACTGACAAAAACGGCAATAACAAAGATTTTCAAGCAAAAGTGCGAATAGACACCCCACAGGAAATAAAATATTACCAATGTGGTGGCATACTCCATTTTGTTCTTAAACGTTTAGCTGCTTAAACATAAGTAGTTTACACATTATTCAATATAACTAAAACTTAACCACAAAACTTTATCATGGAAGATAGAAATAGACGCCCGAGAGGAAATCCAGGCAATCAAAGAATCGAAAAAAGCGATAGAAATCCAAGAAGCGACAGAAATCCAAGAAGCGACAGAAACCCAAGAAGCGATAGAAACCCAAGAAGCGATAGAAATCCGAGAAGAAGCATGATGCCATTATTTAGACGCCCTAAGAATGTCCCTGAAGATGCTTGGGGAGTAATATCCAATACTCTGGATGCGTCATTGCGTGAGAATGTTCGTGCTCGTCGGTGGAAAAATTTCTTTAGATTGGCATACCTATTGATAATTGGTGTGATCTTAGTAAATGTATTATCTTATGAATCATTATTGCCAGATGATGAACCAGGAGATAAGAGTAAACCTCATGTAGCTCTTATAGCAATAAAAGGTCCAGTCGTGGGAGAAGACATTCATTCTCGCGGAGAACTTCTGGTCCAGTATTCACCCGTAAAAAGTGCTCTGGAAGATGCTTTTGAAAATAAAAATGCCAAGGCGATAGTGCTTTCGGTAGATAGCGGTGGCGGTAGTCCCAAGACGTCTTCCTCTATCTATAATGAAATAGTTAAACTGCGTGAAGAAAATCCAGACAAGAAGGTCTATGCCTACATACAAAATGTTGGTGCTTCAGCCGCTTATCACATATCTTCGGCTGCTGATGAGATCTATTGTCATCCAATGAGTTTGGTTGGATCCATTGGTGTAATAACCGCTTATTTTGGATTCCAAGATCTTTTAGATGAATATGGCATTGATTACCGAATATATACAGCTGGTAAAAACAAAGATGCATTGAGTCCTTTTGCTCCGCGTAATCCTGAACATGAAGCCAAACTCCAGTATATACTTGATAAGGTTCATGAGTATTTCATAGAAGATGTCATAGATGGCAGAGGTAAAAGAATTGATCAAGACAATCCAGATATCTTTAGTGGTCAAATATTTTTCTCGGATCAAGCATTAGATATTGGTCTAGTTGATGATGTGGGATATTTTGATGAGATCATCAAAGAAAAAACCGGAATTGAAAATATAGTTGACTATTCTATCAAGGATATAAATCCTTTCTACTCTCTGCCCTTTAATGTGGGATCTGGTCTTGCTACTGGCCTATGGGAAACTATAACTTCTAAGAATAACTATCAACCTAACTAATTATTAAACATAGAACGTACATAGAACAATGAACCAATCAAACATTAAACAAACCACGCCAGAAGGCGACTATAAAGTTGCTGACCTATCTCTTGCCGAATGGGGACGTGCTGAGATCATATTAGCTGAAAATGAAATGCCTGGACTAATGGCTTTACGTGAAAAATTTGCTAAAGATGCTCCACTCAAAGGAGCACGCATAACTGGATGTTTACACATGACAATTCAAACAGCAGTATTAATAGAGACCCTACAACAGCTAGGTGCTGAAGTCCGTTGGTCTTCCTGCAACATATTTTCAACCCAAGATCATGCAGCCGCAGCCATAGCTGTGGAAGGGACTCCAGTATTTGCTTGGAAGGGTGAAACAGAAGAAGAATATGACTGGTGTGTTAAACAAACCATAGAAGGACCAGATGGCTGGACTCCCAACATGCTTTTAGATGATGGCGGAGACCTAACTGCTGTAGTCCATAAGGACTACCCGCATCTGTTGGAAGACATTCGTGGATTGTCAGAAGAAACCACTACGGGTGTGCGCATTCTCAATGAGATGGAAGCTAAAGGAGAATTGAAAGTTCCTACTTTCAATGTCAATGATTCGGTTACTAAATCTAAATTTGATAACCTTTATGGTTGTCGTGAATCACTATTAGATGGCATCAAGCGTGCCACCGATCTAATGATTGCTGGCAAGAAGGCAGTAATTATTGGTTATGGTGATGTTGGTAAGGGCTGTGCTCAATCCCTACGCAATTTTGGTGCGGTGGTCTATGTAGTTGAAGTAGATCCTATATGTGCGCTACAAGCTGCCATGGAAGGATACCAAGTTGTTAAATTAGAGAGCCTAGTAGAAGATGCTGATATATTTGTCACTGCCAGTGGCAATGTCAATGTAATTAATTATGAACACATCTTGAAAATGAAAGATAAAGCAGTCATTGGCAATATCGGTCATTTTGACTCAGAGATAGAGACGTCCAAACTCAGACAGCATGAATGGACTAATATCAAACCACAAGTTGATAAGGTGCAGTTACCCGGTGGCAAAGAAGTCATATTATTAGCAGAAGGCAGATTGCTTAATTTGGCTTGTGCTACTGGACACTCCAGTTTTGTCATGTCAACTTCTTTCACCAACCAAGTATTGGCACAATTAGAATTGTGGAAGAACTACAAGAATTACGAAAACAAAGTATATGTATTACCCAAGCTACTTGATGAAGAAGTTGCAAGATTGCACCTTGAAAAACTTGGTGCTGATCTTAGTGAATTAACTAAAGAGCAAGCGGACTATCTTGGTCTTGATATAAAAGGACCTTACAAGCCAGAAACTTATCGCTATTAGATTAGTATCAATTCTTTGATATTATCTTTGCACAAATATATACCATATATTAATACATTTAGGAATATATGAGTAATCAATCCTCTAAAGGAATTTATTGTCTTGGCAGTGCTTTGGTTGACTATGAGTTTGAAGTCAAGCAAGAGCAACTTGAAGTTCTCGGCATAACAAAGGGACAAATGACTTTGGCAGATACCGCCACATTTGAGCAAGCATTCACATCACTTAACCAAGACCTAAAATACCAAAGAGAGGGAGGCGGCTCAGCCATGAACTCCCTCATAACCTATGCTCGTTTGGGCGGACATGGAGGCACCCATTGCATAGTCGGGAAAGACGAAAGTGGCGAATTCTTTTTACAAGAGTTACGTGATCTAAACTTAGACATAACTGCAGCAGAACATTCTTTAGACGAAGCAACAGGTCGTTGCTTAGCATTGATCAGCCCAGATAAAGATCGCACCATGATGACCAATTTAGGCATCAACGAACAACTACAACTAAAGGAAGGCGAGGCAGCTACTAACTTGTATGGCTTCCAAGTTATCTACTCAGAGTCCTATATGCTAGCAAGTGATAAGCCACGAGCAACTCTCTTGACATATTTAGACGCAGCCCGTCAGAGTGACATATTTATTTGTCTAAGCTTGTCTGATGTGTCAATGGTTACCTATTGTCGTGAGCATCTAGAAAAAGCACTTGATGGCCGAGTTGACATATTATTTGGCAATTACGAAGAATATAAAAACTATACTGGCAAAGAAGAATTAGAAGATATTTTTGCTTTCTTCCCCGCAAACATCAAATGCTTGGTCCTAACTAGAGGAGAGCAGGGCGCAACAATTCTAAAACGTCAAGCGGATAGCAAAGAGGCGGACCAGTTAATTAGTTTACCAGCCGCCAAAGCCCAAGTAGTGGATACTTTAGGTGCTGGTGACACCTATGCTGGTGCCTTCTTATATGCCATATATGAAAGGGGATTTAGTTATGAAGTAGCTGCTAAATTTGCTTCCCAAGCAGCTGGCAAAGTAATCAGCCATCTCGGTCCAAGGTTAAGCGCCGCAGAATGCCAAGACCTAA
>VSKW01014708.1_pt1 | contig 36502 bp, 30 predicted proteins | sample 4798611 | NCBI WGS metagenome assembly VSKW01 (sample SAMN12179536, study PRJNA552185) | sponge metagenome | biome: deep-sea hydrothermal plumes; feature: spots directly above weak diffusing fluid; material: sea water; isolation source: sponge from the Crane site of a hydrothermal vent ...
AATTGAGGATTAATAGAGTCAATGGCCATATCAAAAGCTTTTTTTGTTGTCGCGCCGACTAAACCAGTTAATGCGATAGTAGATGCTGTCATTATAATAGGTGTCATAATTGTAGCAGAGGATAAGCTAGCACCATGCATTAGGCTTGATACGATAGAAGGCACAGATAGTCCTATAAACCCCTGTCATTGTTTTAACTCTGGCTGAGAAATTCTGTATAAAAGATGGCTTTTTATGAGAGGCAGCATGACAAAAATTTTCGCCTGTGTTGCATAACATAAATATAAAACACAAGAACCACGTTTTTTTCATATGTAACATACCTAGTTGTGAATGTCTGTCTTTTTCGTTCAGACAAATAATAAAAAAACACTGCAAATTATCGCGTTACATTGACTTCATTTTTAAATCTAATATATCCTTTTTACCCTAGAATATCTAGGTTTAAAGCAATATATACTGCTTTGTTCATCATGCGATTTTCTTGTTTCAATTTGACAACTAGGAAGAATTAAAAAATACGATAAGGCAGACGGCTTCTAATACTCTATTCTACCATGCCTTGACTTCATCTTGAGCACTTTCTGTTACTTTGCTTATCAAAGATTCACTGATGTCTACTCTATTTTTTCTTAACAGTCATCGGTTAAAAATCACAATTTCGATCTATAGGCACATGTCGTTTTATCGTGCCATTATCAGTGATAATTGCTTCTTAGATAAACCATTACGAACATTATTAACTTCAGATCTATCATAACGCTCATATTCAAAATGATGATCCATTTCAACTTGTAAAGCACACTCTAGGATAGGATGCGTTTACTGAATTTTTTTATTAATCCATTTTTATCCAAAGCTTTTGATAAATCCACATCATTTTCAACTAATCAATTAAATTGTTTTTTCAAAAAAATAAAATTGACTACTTAGCAAAAACAATGACACAAAATATGTGACAGACCCTTTAAAGTATTCATGATATAAGACTCAGGTAAAAATGAAGAATTATAATAAATCATGGTCTTTAAATCATAAAATTTCATTGTCTTTATATTATTTTTTTACATGAATAATGTTATCTTATTGCAAAGGTCTCATGCTATCTATAAAAATACGATTTTGATTTGCTTATTCTTGAGAGTTAAAAAAATGATACCATTTTTTTATATGTCCATCGAGTCAATCGATGATAAACTGTTTTTCAAGGGAAAAACTTAGAGGAGATATCTCTCAAAGGAGAGCCTATATGGTTATTTCCATAATATAGCAACTATGACATGTCGATCATTTCTCCATCGATGATATTGATTTTTTTTCATCATTATTTGTATTTTTTTCCAAAGAATATCAGTTAAAAAATCTCTAATCATAAGTCATTACTCTTTTTTAAAAAAAGAGTGTCGTTTACTTTAAAATAAAAAGCAACCTATCAATGATTGTCAGATTGAGAAAACGCCCTAGCTTTTTAAGTGAAGAACATAACGACTGATAAATAATCACATCAAAATCTCACTCTGCTAATAAATACAATATTGAATTTTAAATCAAAATCATAGCAATCTTTAAGATGATTTTTGATTTTTGATTTTTGATTTTTTAGAATGAATAAACTGGATTTTTTTCTTGTGGTTAGATAAATGTCGTGTTCCATAAAGAGAGTCCGTTCACAAAAATTCAGGCTTAAAGGCTCATTAGATATATGTTTTTTTTATACAAGGTTAATGTAGTTATAGGTTTGTTATTTGTATCCCTCTGGCTATTAGACCAAGGTCTTTTTTGCTGATAGGGATAACACGAACAATAATCACATGCCTCACAAAAACAAGAAGGGCCTTTCTGTATATCATTATATTTATAAATACCTTCGGCACAATAGAGTCCAACATCGTGTTCAGGCGCGTAAAGTAAGTAGCGGCCTGCCATATCAACTAACTGGCAATATTGCACCGTAAGTGGATCACCATCATCATCTTCAGCATCAAGAGTGAAATGTTTAATATAACAAGTGTCAATATAAGATTCAAAATCATCAGATAATATAGTAAGATCAGATGGTGTCGCAAGGTCAGATGATGCAATAGTAGGCGTTAATTTCAATTTGACTCCACCTGCAATGGATTGATTAAATAGTAAAAAAGAACTTATGGTCAGCAGCCCTAAGCAGATAGTTTTTGATATTTTTTGATGCATCCCTAACCTATTCTTTTAAAGAATGGATTTAAGAATTAAAAAGAGAATAATAATTAACACTGATATTATATAGAAAAACGATTTTGTCTGTCAAAAATAATTCTGGTGTGCAATCAAACCACCTAAATGATGAAATTGTACTAAGGCGTGTCTTCAATCTGAAAATCATTGATAAGTTGCTTTTTATTTTAAAGTAAACGACACTATTTTTTTAAAAAAGAGTAATGATTTATGATTAGAGATTTTTTAACTGATATTCTTTGAGAAAAAATACAAATAATGATGAAAAAAATCAATATTATCGATGGAAAAATGATCGACATGTCATAGTTGCTATATTATGGAAATGACATACAGGCTCTCCTTGGAGAGATATTCCTTCTAAGTTTTGCCATTGGAAAACAGTTTATAATCGATTTAATCGATGGACATATAAAAATATATGGCATCATTTTTTTGTAACTCTCAAAAAAACAAATCAAAATTGTATTTTTATAGATAGCACTTATATTCGAGTTCATCAGCATGCAAGTGGTTCTAAAAAATAAGAAAAAAGAGCAATAGGAAGATCTAGAGGTGGAAATACAACCAAAATTCATATGCTGGCTGGTGGAAATGGACGCTCGATTGATTGTGAAATCACTGGAGGCGAGGTTCATGATTCAAAAATGGCCTATAGCCTGATGTTAAAAATAAAAGAAGCCGGCTATTTTATAGCAAATAAAGGATATGATTCTGAATTAATTCGAAAACAAGCACAAAAATTAGGAATGGAAGCTATGATACTAAAACGTTCTAACACTAAAAAACCTGCTATTCATTTTAAAAAAAATATTTATAAATCAAGGCATCTTGTTGAAAATTTATTGGCTAGATTAAAACATTTTAGAAGTATTTCAACTCGTTTTGATAAGATAGATAGGCATTTTACAGCGATGATTTATATTGCATGTGCTATTAGTTAGGTGAATTCAGAATGAGGATACGCCTTAGACAATAGAAGATTGATGTCTAATCGAATCGATATGACAAAAAGACTTATTATTTTTTAATGCAACATATCGTATTGTAGATCGAGTATCAGAGACTATTACCGACAAAAATTATCCAATCTCTATGACCAGTTTAGTCGACAGACGATCTAAATATGTTAGTTGATAGTCGTCACACGAATGAAGTCAAAGACTGAGACCTTTGCAATAAGCAGTTCAATGAATAATTTATGTATTTTTTTATTCAAACAACACATAAATTACTTCATTTTTTAAACTATTTTAATAAAAAAGATCATATCAGGAGTCTTTGTTATCTTATTGCAAAGGTCTCAGACTGTATGATCAAGTCATTTAACAATGATTCCGTTTCAATATAGACAAATCATTACTTTAGACCTTAGACAAGCGTTTTTTAAGTATAAATTTTTACCTAAAACATTGAAAAAAAGTGTTATTTTGCTATACTTTGTGCTTTTTTGGAAAACGGAGTCAAGGCGCAGACCAATGGGTTAGTCCGTGAATATTTGCCAAAGAAAACAGAGTTTATGAAGATAGAAAATGATGAAATTTTAGTGATTCAATCAGAGCTCAATAACAAACCTAGAATGAATGAGGTGATGCGAGGAGTATAAAAATCGTTCAATGTTGCGTTTCATGATTATAGTGAGCCTGATAAAAAAATATAAGTACTGATGATACATCATTATTTTTTTTATTCGATAGGCCTTACAAACGATCTCAATCAATACAGAAGGCAGTATGACTGTGACAATACATGGATAGCAAGTTCTACTTTATTAGTTATTAACCAATAAATAATGAAATACTATTGATTTTTTTAATAAATTTTGATGTTGTCTGTGATTTTTAAAGTTGACTAAATTACTCAGTTATAGGATACTGTGGGCTCTTTGAGGGTATATGCTGATTGTAGTTGAGGCAAAGATGAACCTAACAACAAAAGGGCGATATGCAATTACAGCAATGCTGGATTTAGCATTACACTATAAAAATAAACCAATCGCCTTATCTGAAATTGCAGCAAGACAAGGATTATCACTATCTTATTTAGATCAGTTATTTTCAAAATTAAAGCAAGCTAAGTTAATTACCAGTTATCGCGGTTCAAGAGGGGGTTATGGCTTAGCAAAAGATACGCAACATATTATGATTTTTGATATTATTTTAGCAGTAAATGAAGGGATTGATGCAACACGTTGTCAAGGTAAAAGTAATTGTCAGGATGGATCCCGATGTTTGACGCATCATTTATGGACAGCATTAAGTGATGAAATTTATCGTTTTTTAAATAATGTGAGTATAGCGCAACTCATTGATCAGCACTGTGTTCAGCAAGTAGCAAATCGACAAGATAAACTGTATATGCGCAATATACGCAAGACGCGATCAAATACCACGAATACAATTTTAGTCTCAACTAGATAATATCTGACCCGTTTTACGCGGTATCACGTGGTAAGTTGTCTTGTTTTTAGGAGTCAATAAATGCAATGAAATTTCCAATATATTTAGATTATGCAGCAACGACACCTGTAGAAGAGCGTGTTGCGGAAAAAATGATGTCTTATTTAACGCGAGATGGTATATACGGTAATGCTGCTTCACGCTCTCATAGTTTTGGCTGGGCTGCAGAAGCAGCTGTGTCAGAAGCGCGAGATGAAGTAGCACAGTTAATTCAAGCCGATGTACGTGAAATTGTATGGACTTCAGGTGCTACAGAGTCTGATAACTTAGCTATAAAAGGGGTAGCCGCTTTTTATAAAAATAAAGGTCAACATATTATTACCTCTAAAATGGAACATAAAGCTGTTTTAGATACTTGTCGACAATTAGAGCGTCAAGGATATCAAGTGACATATTTAACCCCTGATTCTGAAGGAATGATTTCACCTAGTCAAGTCGAAGAGGCGATACAAAAAGAGACTATTTTAGTTTCTTTAATGCATGTTAATAATGAAATTGGAACGATTACCGATTTAAAAGAAATTGGTGCAATAACAAGAAAAAATAATATTTTATTTCATGTTGATGCTGCACAAAGTGCAGGTAAAATTCCAATTAATGTTGATGATATGTGTATTGATTTATTGTCTATTTCAGGGCATAAATTGTATGGCCCTAAAGGCATTGGTGTTTTATATGTTAGACGGAAGCCACGTGTTCGATTAGAAGCTTTAATGCATGGCGGTGGACATGAGCGAGGTATGCGTTCTGGTACTTTGCCTACACATCAAATTGTTGGCTTAGGTGAGGCTTGTCGTTTAGCTCGAGAAGAGATGTCATCTGAAATCAAGCGCCTTGATCAGTTGCGTCACATTTTACTAGAGCGTTTCATGCAGCTTGAAGAAGTCTATGTAAATGGATCTTTGCAACATTATTCGCCTGCTATCTTAAACGTTAGTTTTAATTTTGTAGAAGGTGAGTCGTTATTAATGGCATTAAAAGAACTGGCTTTATCATCTGGGTCTGCCTGTACTTCAGAGAGTCTTGAGCCTTCCTATGTGTTACGCGCTTTAGGTAGAAATGATGAATTAGCACATAGTTCTTTGCGATTTAGTTTAGGACGATATACAACAGAAGAAGACGTGCGTTATGCTGCAAATACAGTATGCCAAGCTGTTGAAAAGTTAAGAGAATTGTCTCCTTTGTGGGATATGTACTTAGATGGAGTGGATTTAAATGCTGTTCAATGGACCGCTCATTAAAGTGTAATATTAGATTGATTAATTAAGAAAGAGGGTTCAATCATGTCTTATAGTGATGAAGTTATTGATCATTACGAAAACCCAAGAAATGTTGGCAAGATGAATGATAATGACATGAATGTTGGAACAGGCATGGTGGGCGCACCTGCTTGTGGCGATGTGATGCGATTACAAATTTTAGTCAATAATCAGGGCATTATTGAAGATGTAAAATTTAAAACGTACGGTTGTGGCTCAGCCATTGCTTCCAGCTCTTTAGCAACTGAGTGGATGAAAAATAAAAGCTTAGATGAAGCATTATTAATTAAAAATAATGATATCGTCAAAGAATTATCCTTACCTCCTGTGAAAGTGCATTGCTCCGTGTTAGCTGAAGATGCAATTAAAGCGGCTATTGAAGATTACCGTACTAAAAATAAAAAACAGAGTAACGGTTAATAGAAGGATTATTTCCATGAGTATTACACTGACACCAGCTGCTATCGATAAAATAAAACAACAACTAAAGCATCGTGGTTATGGGGTTGGTATTCGATTAGGTGTTCGTAAAAGTGGTTGTTCTGGCATGGCTTATGTATTGGAATTTTTTGATGAAATAGATGATTTAGATCATCTATTTACATTTGATACTGTTCGCGTTGCCATTGATCCTAAAAGCTTTGTGTATTTAAAAGGCATCGATATTGATTATTGTCGTGAAGGAGTAAACGAAGGTTTTAAATTTAGAAATCCTAATGCAGACAATGAATGTGGGTGTGGTGAAAGTTTTTATGTTGAATAATCTCGAACAGATCGATTTTAATATGAATTATTTTCAATTTTTTGAATTACCGATCATGTATACTATTTCTTTACAACAATTAGAGACCGCTTACTTAAATAAACAACGCGCTTATCATCCAGATTATTATCCTAATCAACTTGAAAAAATGAAAGCAACACAAATCTCAGCTTGGATTAATGATAGCTATAATACATTAAAATCACCTATATTACGGGCTAAATATTTATTAAAACTACATCATATTCTTGTTGATATGGCAACAATGACAATTCGTGATACTGATTTTTTAATGAAGCAAATGAGTTTGAAAGAAGCTTTAGCGGCTTATCAAAGTAGCACCATGACTGATGAGTCGATAGATCAATTATTCAAAGAAACAGAACAATGTTTTGCAGACAGTATGATTGCTTTTGCTGCTTGTTTTGAAACACAGCCAATGCAATTGCAAGAAGCTGTAGAATGGCTGAAGAAGATGTTTTTTTTATCAAAATGGAGTGCATCATTTCATCAGAAAAAAGAGATTAATTTGCGCTCATAAGGTATATATTCAATGATTAAGGTTTTTACATGGGATTATTAACAATATCAGAGCCTAGTTCTGCCAATAAAAACAAAAAAAATAAGCAAGCTATTGGTATTGATTTGGGTACAACCCACTCTTTAGTCGCTAGTCATCTGCAAAACAAGCCCACTATTTTACCTGATCAATCAGGTCGTTATCTATTACCTTCGATCGTTTATTATGGTGCAGACAGACCGATCGTGGGTTGTGATGCAGAACCGTATTTGCTCACTGATCCAGAGCAAACCATTGTATCAGTGAAACGATTTATGGGGCGTCGTGAACAATCAAGTCGTGCTCAAAAAATAGAAGAACAATTGAAATTATATCATTTTCATCTGGATCCAAAGCATGGTATGCCTGTTTTTGTATTACAAGATAAACAAGTTACACCGATAGAGGTATCAGCTGATATTTTGCAAACTCTAAAAAAGAGAGCAGAATTTATTTTACAGGATGATATTGTGGAAGCTGTGATTACTGTGCCAGCTTATTTTGATAATGCACAAAGACAAGCCACAAAAATAGCAGCAAAACAAGCAGGCTTGACGGTATTAAGGTTGTTAAATGAACCAACTGCAGCAGCAGTCGCTTATGGCATTGATCGACTGAATCAGAATCAATGTATTGCCGTGTATGATTTAGGAGGCGGTACTTTTGATTTATCTATTTTACAGCTTTCTCAAGGTGTTTTTAAAGTATTAGCCACGAGTGGTGATACAGCGCTAGGAGGAGATGATCTGGATACTGCACTCGCGATTTGGATATTAGATCAACAATCTTTAACACTCGCGACCTTGACGCGTACAGAGCAGCGAGCTATATTAGTGCAAGCTCGTTCTATTAAAGAATCATTAACTGAACAATCGCGTGCGATTGCACATTGGAAAGAATGGACTGGTGAGATCACACAATCTGTCTTAGACATGATATCCAAACCATTCATTCAAAAAACACTACAGATTACACATCAAGCCTTACAAGATTCAGGCCAAATGTTAACAGATATTGACCAAGTTATCTTAGTAGGCGGAGCCACACGAATGCCTTGTGTTCGTAAACAAGTTACTGATTATTTTCAACAAATACCTCACAGTCGCATTGATCCTGAACAAGTAGTGGCTTTAGGCGCTGCCATACAAGCTAACATGCTCGTTGGCCATGTCCCACCCGAAGAAGCTGTTTTGTTATTAGATGTTCTGCCTTTATCTTTAGGATTAGAAACAATGGGGGGGTTGATGGAAAAAATTATTCCTAGAAACACCACTTTACCTATCCATATTAAACAATCTTTTACCACGTATAAAAATGGACAAAATGGGATGAAATTCCATGTTTTACAAGGTGAAAGAGAATTAGTAGCTGATAACCATTCGTTAGCAATATTCCATCTGACGGGTATTCCACCTATGACAGCAGGTTTAGCCCGCGTAGAAGTGACTTTTCAAGTCGATGCAGATGGTTTATTAAGTGTTACAGCATCAGAAATGACAACGGGTATTCAAGCTTCTATTGAAGTGAAGCCATTATATGGTATGGATCAATCAGATATTATGAATCAATTAAAAGCATCATATGAACATGCTGAGTCTGATAAAAAACAACGCGAGTTTCGTGAAAAACAAATTGAATCAAAGCAATTAATTATGGCTTTGCATCAAGCTTTTTCTGAACAAGAGATTGAAAAAGAAAAAGATCCTGAATCACAAGATTTATATGCAGCTTTAGCTGCACTAGAAAAAGCATTAGCCTGTGCTGAGCTGTGTGAGCAATTAAATGAGTATTTCAATCGATTAAATATATTAGCAGATGCTTACTTTTCAAAAAAAGCGAATCAAAATTTAAAAAGTTGCTTAGCTGGCCGTTCAATTGATGGTATTGAAAGGATATCAAATGACTAAGACAGTAACGATTGAATTTTTACCTCATGAAACGTATTGCCCTAATGGTAAACGTATTCAAGTTGACTCTGGAACTAGTATTTTAGATGCTGCTTTAGCGCATGGTATTCCAATTGAACATGCTTGTGAAAAATCATGTGCTTGTACAACTTGTCATGTGGTGATTCGAAAAGGGTTTGATTCTTTAAAATCATCAAATGATTTTGAAGATGATTTATTAGATAAAGCATGGGGTTTGGAAGCAGAATCAAGACTAAGCTGTCAAGCGCTTGTTGCGCAAGATGATTTAATTATTGATATTCCTAAATATACGATTAATCAAGTTTCTGAAAAACGGTAAATCATCATGAAATGGGTGGATAGCTTAGAAATTGCCTATATGTTATGTGAAAAATATCCTGATATTGATCCTAAAGTCATTAATTTTGTTGATCTGAGACAATGGGTTGTATCACTAGACACCTTTGATGATGATCCTAGCCGTTGCGGGGAGCGTATTTTAGAAGCAATTCAGGCTACTTGGATTGAAGAATTATGATAATCCAAATATTGTCATGTTGATCAATCAGTCCGATATAGTCGCTTAGATTGCATGCTACCTTGCTTAAAGTGGTGTATAATTGAGTTTTTATTTTATTTTGTGTAGGTGAATCATGCAACCCATGGTCAATATTGCTTTACGTGCAGCACGTAAAGCCGGTGATATAATAACGCAAGTATTTGATCGCTCAGATAGTTTACAAATTGAATTAAAAGGTGAAAATGATTTTGTAACACAAATTGACCGTGCTGCAGAGCAATCGATTATACGCATGATTAAACAATCTTATCCGCATCATGATATTTTGGGAGAAGAGAGTGGTTTGATTCAAGCCGCGAGTACACCTTCATTGTATAAATGGATTATTGATCCATTAGATGGGACAACCAATTTTATTCGAAATATTTCTCATTTTGCTGTCTCGATTGCCTGTGAATATAAAGGGAGACTTGAGCATGCTGTTGTTTATGATCCTATGAAAAAAGAAGAATTTTATGCAAGTCGTGGTTATGGCGCTATGCTGAATAATCGACGTATGCGCGTGACAGATCAATCGAATGCACACGGCATGTTATTTCATGTGAGCATGGCTATTTTAGATGCAAAAAAAACACAAAATAGCGATGAATATTTTAGAATACTGCGTATGATCTCTCCAACAGGCTCTGGCATTCGTCGTTTTGGATCAGCGGCATTAGATTTAGCTTATCTTGCAGCAGGTCGTTGCGATGTTGCACTCGGTGTGTCGCTAAAACCTTGGGATATTGCAGCAGGTGTTTTATTAGTCACGGAAGCAGGCGGTTTAGTCAGTGATTTAAAAGGCGGGAAGGATTATTTAGAAGGTAATGTCTTAGCAGCCTCTCCACGCATTTTTAAAGATACTTTATTAAAAATTACTTAATTCATGATGGATTATGCTTTTCCAATATGAGGTCTGTTTGCTCTTTTGAAGCTGTTATCTCTCCAGTATATCGTTTTGGAATTCTTTTAATATTAGATAATAACGCATAAGGAATTGAGTTGGCGTATTGAGCAATATCTGACACAGGTAGTTGATTTCCCCATAAGGTCACACAAGATCCAAGTTTTGCTTGAGGGCAAGCCGTTAAATCAATCGTGACAATATCCATAGCGACTGCACCTACTATCCGAGTTTTATATCCTGCAACGAAAACCGGGGTTCCAGCAGGTAATTGTTGAGGATAACCATCCCCATAACCAATAGCGGCTAACCCGATCCGCATTTTATGTGTTGATTGAAAACAATTGGTATATCCAATAAATTGATTTGATTCAACATCTTTAATGGCAATAATGCGCGTTTGTAACGTCATAATCGGCTTGAGTGCAATATGAGATTGTATATGAAATAATGGTGATACACCAGTGAGCATAATGCCAGGTCTCACCCAGTGGTCTTGTATTTGATAGTCGTGTAAAATAGCAGCAGAATTACTTAAGCTGATTTGATGTTTCTGAATGAACGGTAAATTTTTAAAACGCTGTATTTGTAAAGCAGTAAAAGGATCAGAAGGATACTGAGCTCGAGCAAAATGTGTTGCAATGACACTGGTTTTATTGTGTAAATAATGTTGTAATTGTTGATACGGTTTAAGGCAATTTTGATATGAAAACCCAAGTCTATTCATGCCTGTATCAACTTTGAACCAAGTATGAATTGGTTTTTTAAGACGAGAAGAGCCGAGCATATTAATTTGTTCTTGATGATGAATAATGGGTGTGAGTTGATATTTTTGAATGAGTTTTAATTCTGAATAATGAAAGAAACCTTCTAATAAAATAATAGGCTTCGTGATATGATGATGGCGTAATTCAATCGCTTCTTGAATGCAGGCAACAGCAAAAGCATCGCTACCTTCATCTTCTAAAACTTTTGCGCAGACGACAGCGCCATGACCATAAGCATTACTTTTAAGGACACTGGTAATGGCAGACCGGGTTAATTGTCTAGCAAGACGAAAATTATGCCGTAATGCATCTAGGTTAATAATCGCTTCTGCTGGACGGCCAATGGTTGCATGCTCGCTTGTATTATTCATGTTATTTTTTTCATTATCATCTATGCTATTGTTGATGCATTATTTTTTATTGATCATATGATGTTTTGCTGTAGATTTTACATTATATGATGAGTAATGATTGATGCTCATGTAACCTTGCATTTTAACAAAATGATAGCCTTATTTTTTTGAATTTTTGATTGTAGATGTAGCCGTTTTCAAAGCTTCATCGCGTTTAAGATATAAAAATTGTTTAGGTGGCGCGACTTTAATGCCATGTTCATTAAATAATATAGTGACACGTGTATTGATTTCACTAATGATTGATAAACGATGCTTAACATGTGATATATAAGTTCGGAGTTCATATAATAAAGCACTGTCACCATATTGCATTAAAGTGACATTACTGATTGGATTGTCAACTGTGTTAGGGTTTTCTTGAGCAGCTTGCAATATTAATTTTTCAACTAAAGGACAATCCGTTTTATGTTCAATATAAAAAGGTAAAATAATACGGACAATCGAATCACTGAGAGACCAATTGATTAGTTTTTCATTTAATATCATAGAATTTGGAATGATGATTTCTTTATGATCCCAATCTAAGATAGTACTCGCTCGAATACGAATTCGAGACACTTCACCAATTAATTGATGATCTCCTACTCCAAAACTAATCGTGTCGCCGATGCGAATAGGCTGTTCAAATAGAATAATTAATCCAGATAAAATATTGGCAAATATTTCTTTTAAACCAATACTCACCCCTAAGCCTATCGCTGCAATTAACCATTGTAATTTATCCCAACTAAAACCTAAATTAGCCAATGTTAAAATGAAACCTAAAGAGGCAATACTATAGCTTAATAATTTTAAAACAGCATAGGTATTGCCTTGACGAATATGTAATTTAGAAAGTAGCGTAACTTCTAATAAACCCGGTAAGTTTCTTGTCAAAATAACGGTTGAAACAAAAATGATGATGGCAAGGCATAAATCACCTAATTGAATAAAATGAATAGAGTTGTTAATATGAAAAGACCATAATTGAATCGTGCTTAAAATCGAGAAAAAATCAGCAAAATTTTTCCAAACCCAGTAGAAAGCAATAATAAATCCCACAAATAATGTGACATTTAATAATCGAAGTGATTGTTGGTTAATCGTCGCTAAATCTAAAGTTGGCTCTTCAAATCCTTTGGCTTTATTTTGCCCATATTTTTGAATAGCACGCTGATAAGCTAAGCGATGCTCTCCAATATGTAAACTGCGAATAGCTAAAGAATGTAATAAGGCAAAAACACCAATTAATAATAAAGTGCTTAAGATTTGATATTCTAAAACTAATGCCGTGTAATAATAACCTAACATCGTTAAGATGGCTTGTGCTATGGACATAGCCGGTAATAAAAATGAAATAAAATGATGTAATAATTTAGAGCCAATAAGATGTTTTACTGTCCTTAGTAGCTTCCAAATATAAAAACCTTGGATTAACGTGCCGAGTGTAATTAATAGCATGCCTAGAATATCTTCATCTAATTCAAAAGATTGATTTTCAGCTAAAACGACGAAAAATGTCATAGGAATCAGTAATCTTGATAATTTTCTCAAGTTTTTTTCAAATATAGCGCAATATTCAGCTGGCCATTGGAAATGTAATTGGGCGATTCCAGAAGGTTTTAATACATATAACCAGAATGAGCTAAAAATACTGGCTATAGAAGCCAGTAATAAGCTATAAGCTAACGTGCAGAGTGTTGAATGAAAAACTAAAGCAAGCGATGCAAAAATAATAATCCAAAGTGGAATAGGGAGCACGGAGATCAAAGCTAATAATAATGACCAAGGCGTTAACCATAAAGAGTCTCCTTTAATATGCCCAATCCGCCTAGCTGCAGATTTTTCCCATTTCAAGAATTGATTTTTTTTATGCTTTAAGCTGAGTAATAAGATTAATGACACTAAAAGAAGCAACCAATGTGATTGAATCATTTTGACTAGTTCAATCATATCTTGCGTAAAGAGAATCGCTTTAATTTCAGACCATAATTTTTTAGGCAGATTCAATAGCAAGGTGAAATTCATTGTGGGGCTACTATTAATCCAAAATAATTTTTGTTTTAGCCAGGCTGATAATTCATGGCGTAATTTATTGAGCTTTTTTTGTTCTACTTCTAAAGCTAGGAGGGCACTAATTAATTTCTCACTATCTTCAGATAATTTTTCCAATAATTTTTTCCGATGTTCAATTAAGGCAGTCGCTTCATTTTCTTCTCTTTTACTTAAATTATGCATAGGTTCAAATGTTTTTAAGAAATTTTTTGAATTCGTCAGTTGATCTATTTTTTGATCATATTGAAATTTATCTAAGCGAACTTGTTCTAATAAATGTAATAATTTACTTTGTGTGAATACAGAAGGTAGATTCATTAAACTTTCACGTAAAGTTCTAGAAAATAAAACACTTTTACCAAGCAAGTTAGATTGTTTTTCTACATCTTGCTGAATATTCGTGAGCATATTAAATTTAGCATGCGTTAGTTCAAGTCGTTGTGTAAAATCAGATATATTAGCTGTGATTGCTAATAAAAATTGGCTGAGTTCAACATTTTCTGCTGATAATTTCCTGAGAATCACTGCTTCTTGTTGTTGTTCGCTTGATTTTTCAGTTGTTTTGATTAAATTTTCACTGATTTCTTTTCGTTTTTTATTTAATAATATTTGTATAATTTGAGATTGTTGTTGCACATATTTTTTTTCTATATCAACAATTTTTTGTTCCAACTCTAATCTTTTTAGATGAAGAGGATTATACTCATCTTCAAATATTAACACTTGATTATTGATATCTATAAACCACATTTCAGATGTAATATATAATCGTTTTTGCTCACTTAATGAAATGGTTGCATCTAATCTTAATTGTTCAAGTTGTTTTTTTAAATACTCTAATCGTTTTTGGTTCACCGCTAGTTTTTTATCATTATCATCTTTAATGACATGTATATCAGCCATTTGATGATTCAATTTAACAGATTGAGATTGTAATCTTATTTGTACAGCATTGAGTGTTTCTTGTGTTTTATTTAAAGTGTTGACATCAACAGTTTCATTCAATTTTTGATATTTTTCAGGCAAGAAGGTTAGTTTTGATAATTCTAAGGTGAGTTGCTTAATCCGTTTTTGTTCATTTATTTTTTTTTCTGAAAAACTTTTAAGGTTTGCCTCTTCTATTTTTACATTCTCTATAAGGTTCTGCGTTAAACTATAAATTTCTAATTTTTCCGTTTCTTTTTCGGATAATTGTGATTTGCTTTTCAGATCATTGAATGCTTTTAAAATGAGGTCTTGTTGTACTTCGTGTAATTTATGATGAGATAGTGGAAAAGCAACATTAGCATGACTATTGATCATAAAAAAATTGAGGAATAATAAGAATAATAATGAATTTAACATGCTATAGTATGCCTTGTTTGAAAATTTAACAACAGTTCATTTAATTGACACTTTATATCCTTAAATCATGTTTTTTTTAGATTTAAAAAATAAAATAAAATACTTTTACTATTATAGAATTTGTAGGATGCTTTAAGCAAATGCTATTATGATAGATTGTAAAAATTTATGCATATTTTTCTATGATTTACAATCAAAATGATCTTAATAAAGATTGAATAAAAAAATATTTGTTTTTATATTTTTGGTATGCTGACTGAAAGGTTAGTCAGATTTATTGTGTATTGTTTTATTTGATCAAATGGAATGTCTGCATGGTGCATGAATATAATGCTGAATCTATAGAAGTGTTAAACGGCTTAGATCCCGTTAAAAAACGTCCGGGCATGTATACGGATACCAGTCGACCTAATCATTTAGCGCAAGAATTAATTGACAATAGTGTAGATGAAGCATTAGCTGGATTTGCATCATCGATTCATGTTGTTTTACACGAAGATAATGCCTTAGAAGTCTCGGATAATGGGAGAGGAATGCCAGTTGATCTTCATCCAGAATATAAAATATCAGGTGCAGAACTCATTCTCACTCGTTTGCATGCGGGGGGTAAATTTTCAAATAAAAATTATGAATTTTCTGGTGGTCTACATGGTGTCGGTGTTTCAGTTGTCAATGCCTTGTCTGAAAAATTAATTGTGAAGATTAAACGCAAAGGAGTTGTCTATGCACTTCATTTTGCAAATGGCGATTGTATTAAGCCTTTACATAAAATTGATCAATGCCCTCGTGCTGATACCGGCACAACGGTTACTTTTTGGTCTAATCCAAAATATTTTGATGTGAATCATTTTTCTGTTAGTAAATTAATGCATTTGTTGCGAGCAAAAGCTGTTCTATGCTCTGGTTTACAAGTCACGTTTGAAGATAAAAAACAAAATATTCAAGAAATATGGCAATATGATTCAGGATTATCAGATTATTTAGAAAGTAGTTGTCTTGAAGAAGCATTATTATCCCCAAAACCCTTATCAGGTTTTGCTAAAGATGATCATGAATCAGTTGAGTGGGCTGTGACTTGGCTACCTTATGCGTCAACTTTTATCACTGAAAGTTATGTTAACTTAATACCGACGGTATTAGGAGGCATGCATGTGAATGGTTTAAGATCTGGTTTGTTAGATGCTATTCGTGCTTTTTGTGAATATCGACATCTTTTACCTAAAAAAGTAAAACTGAATGGTGAAGATATTTGGTCACATTGTGCTTATGTATTATCAGCTAAAATTATAGAACCACAATTTTCAGGACAAACAAAAGAACGCTTATCCTCTAGACAATGTGTGAGTTTTATTTCAAATGCTGTAAAAGATGTGACAACATTATGGTTAAATGAACATGTTGCTATTGCTGAAGCAATGGCTGAATTATGGATTAATAATGCACAAAAAAGATTAAAACAAGCCAAACAAATTTTTAGAAAGCGTATCACACAAGGCCCGACTTTACCTGGAAAATTAACAGACTGTTCTGGTTCTGGTATGGAGTATACTGAACTATTTTTAGTCGAAGGTGATTCAGCTGGTGGATCTGCACGCCAAGCAAGGGATCGTGAATTTCAAGCAATCATGTCTTTAAAAGGTAAAATTTTAAATACTTGGGAAATTGATTCTGAAGAAATTTTAGCCTCTCAAGAAATTCATGATATTGCAGTCGCTATTGGTATGGATCCAGGATCAAATCAATTACATGAATTGCGTTATGGTAAAATTTGTATTTTAGCAGATGCGGATTCTGATGGGTTACATATTGCGACACTGTTATGTGCTTTATTTGTAAAACATTTTAGCGCTTTAGTGAAAGCTGGGCATTTGTATGTCGCCATGCCACCTTTGTTTCGTATTGATTTAGGAAAGGAGGTTTATTACGCTTTAGATGAATCAGAATTATCATTGCGATTAAAGCAAATTGAAGCAAAAAATAAAAAAGCCAAACCACAAGTCACTCGATTTAAAGGATTAGGAGAAATGAATCCAATGCAGCTGCGTGAAACAACGATGACACCTGATACGAGAAAACTAGTTCAGCTGACTGTTAATGAAGAAGATTCATCAGAAAAGATATTAGATATGCTGTTGGCAAAAAAAAGAGCTTCTGATCGAAAAAAATGGTTAGAAGATAAAGGCAACTTGATTGATTTAATTTAGAAAAATCGTTTTTTCATGTGATCAAAAAAATAGCGCAGAGCAGGTTAGCTGTGAGAGTAGTTGGGAATTGCTTTATTTGCTGTTATACTGCGTTCTGATAGATAACTGTGAGTATGCGTGGTTATCTAGATTCAATTCAAAGCATATTTTATGGGAGTTTACCTTCAATGGCGCTAAATGCTGAAAAAAAAGCTGAAATTGTTGATTTATTTAAACAAAAACCAGGAGATACCGGTTCTCCGGAAGTTCAAATTGCACTGTTAACGCATAATATTAATGGGTTACAAGGCCATTTTAAAGCAAATATTCATGATCATCATTCACGTCGCGGACTCATTCGAATGGTTAATCAGAGAAGAAGTTTATTGGATTACTTAAAAAGCAAGAAAATGGCTCGATATGCTGATTTGATCAAAAAATTAGGATTACGTCGTTAAAATAAGATAGGAATCGTATTTTAAAAACATTAAAAATCAATTTACTACATGCATGGCAGCCCTGATTAAATTGTTTCAGAGTTAACCAAAAATTTAAAGTAAAACAAGGTATTCAATGTGAACCCGATAAAAAAATCATTTTCATTTGGTAGCAAACAAGTTCATTTAGAAACAGGGCGTATTGCGCGACAAGCAGACGCTTCAGTGATGGTTACTATTGATGAAATTTGTGTTTTAGTAACAGTGGTTGCATCGAAAAAAGCAAAAAAATCTCAAGATTTTTTTCCTTTATCTGTACATTATCAAGAGAGAGCGTATGCAGCAGGTAAAATTCCTGGTGGTTTTATTAAAAGAGAAGGACGGATTTCTGAAAAAGAAACATTAACTTCCCGTTTAATTGATCGCCCAGTTCGACCTTTATTTCCTAAAGATTTTATGAATGAAGTTCAAATCATTTGTAGCGTTTTATCGAGTGATAAAAAAAATGATCCTGATATCGCTGCTATGATTGGTGTGTCTGCTGCATTAAGTTTATCAGGTATTCCTTTTCAAGGACCGTTAGCTGCTGCACGTGTTGGTTTTAATGAAGAAGAAGGGTATCTTTTAAATCCTTCGTATGAACAATTGGCCTCTTCTACCTTAGATATGGTGGTTGCTGGCACTAAAGATGCCATTATGATGGTTGAATCCGAAGCTTCAGAGTTAAGTGAAGATAAAATGTTAGGTGCGGTGTTGTTTGCGAAACAAGAATACCAATGTGTCATTGATACAATTCATAGTTTAGTTGAAATCTGTGGGCGAACTGACTGGAAGTTAGAATCTAGTGTTGATCAATCTGCTTTAACAGAAACAATTATGACAACGTATAGTCAAAAAATAAGTGAAGCATATCAAGTGCCTGAAAAAGCAAAGCGCAATGACTTATTACAAACATGGCGTGATGAAGCAGTTAAAACGATATCGAGTGAAGATTGTTTAGAATCCGATATTTTGAAAATATTTAGTGCGCTTGAGAAAAAAATTGTTCGAAACTATATTTTAGATCACAAGAAACGCATTGATGGTCGTGATTTAGAAACCGTTCGACCGATTTCAATTGATGTCGATGTATTACCGGCTACGCATGGCTCCGCCTTATTTACTCGTGGAGAAACACAAGCATTAGCTGTTGTGACATTAGGCTCAACACGAGATGCGCAACAAGTGGATTCTTTAGAAGGTGAAAAACGAGAACCTTTTATGCTGCATTATAACTTTCCTCCTTATTCTGTGGGAGAATGTGGACGTTTAGGGCCTCCAGGAAGACGAGAAATTGGTCATGGTCGATTAGCACGTCGAGGCATTCAAGCGGTTTTACCTTCTGAAAAAGCCTTTCCTTATACCATTCGAGTTGTATCTGAAATTACAGAATCAAATGGATCAAGTTCTATGGCTTCAGTATGCGGATCTAGCTTAGCGCTCATGGATGCAGGAGTGCCTTTAAAAGCGCCTGTCGCAGGTATTGCCATGGGATTAATTAAAGAAGCAGATCGTTTTTCAGTTCTAACCGATATTTTAGGTGATGAAGATCATTTAGGTGATATGGATTTTAAAGTAGCAGGCACAGAAAAAGGAATTACTGCTTTGCAAATGGATATTAAAATTGCAGGCATTACCGAAGAAATTATGGAGCATGCTTTACTTCAAGCAAATAAAGCACGCTTACATATTTTGCAGCAAATGAATCAAGTCTTATCTGAAACACGTCATCAAGTGTCTAAGCATGCACCTCGAACTTTATCGATACAAATTAATCCTGAAAAAATTCGAGATGTCATTGGTAAAGGTGGTGCGATGATTCGCTCTATTTGTGAAGAAACAGGCGCTACAGTTGATATTGAAGATACAGGCATTGTTAAAATTTATGCAAATAGCCAAGATGCTTGTGCTGCTGCAGAAAATAAAGTAATGGAAATTACTTCAGAAATTGAAATTGGTACAATTTATACAGGACAAGTTGTTCGTTTAGCTGATTTTGGCGCTTTTGTCTCAATTTTACCTGGACAAGATGGCTTAGTACATATTTCTCAAATTGCCGATGATCGCGTGAATAGTGTGGAAGATTATTTAAGTGTTGGCCAAACCATTCAAGTCATTGTCATAGATGTTGATATGAAAGGACGGATTAAATTAAGTATGAAGCCCAGTCTGCTTGAAAAAGTATAAATCATTGATCCTTTTTAAAAGCCTGTCTGATTATGACAGGCTTTTTTATATTGAATCTCCCGAATCTATCGCTTAGTATTTTTCAGAAGCATAAGTGAAATATGATGATTTTAAAAGTGAAGCTACGCCTTAGACTATTGTGAAATAATAGGTTTCAGGCCAGTCTTGTTTGCTTTTTTTAGAGAAAGTGCTCAATTTTCTGTCGTTGATGATAGCAAAATGAGAAATACGATCTGCATACGACTATTATGTCATTTTTTATTATTGATGAATATATGCCTCTATTGTAGATAAAAAAAGGAATGTTATAATGATTAAATAATGATGAAGCAAGATTGTCTAACTGATTATCACAATAACATGGATGTTGACTGTGAAAGAACAACTCAAAGTGGTACCACATACTATTTTATGGATTGATCATCAACCCAATCATCTTTCTAAAATACGAACACTGTTATCAAATTTACAGATCCATTTGATTCTCAGTCATACACTAGAAAATGCACTGGATTACTTGATCATGAAACGATGGGTGGCTATTTTTATTAATTGGACATCTTGTGATAACCTGTGTGGTCAAGATCAAAAGTTTTTTTTTAATCATCCTGTCGTTCAAACAATACCGATTATTTTTTTAAGTAAATCGATCAACATAAAGCCATGGATATACTTTGATAATCAATTGCTAAATATTGATATACTCTATTACCCGATTGATTTAAAATTATTAAAGAATAAATTAAAAATATGCTTACTGTTACACCAACAAGCCTTGACAATCGAATCAAGCATGGAATCTGTCAAGGCCTATCATCTATCATTATTGAAAACTGTAGATATTGGGATTATTGGTATTAATGACACAGGGCGTATTGTCTTTAGTAACCCGAAAGCCTGCAAATTGATTGGTAAAAGAGAACAGGACATACTCAATGATTTGTTAATCAAGTATATTCAATACCCACCACTGACTATATTATTACAAGATTGGAGCCAATATCAGTTTTATCATGCTCAACCAACAGCATTTCGGCATGAATTTTTCTTACAGCAGTCTTACAATAAATCATTAGATATTGAATTTAGTGTCTCACCTGTAATCGAAAAAAATAAACAATTTACAGGGGCTGTCTGCTGTTTTCAAGACATTACTCAGAGAAAAGAAAAAGAAGCTTTTTGGTTTCATCAAGCACATTACGATACCTTAACAGGGATTGCAAATCGTATATTATTTGAAACATTTTTTGAACAAACATTAAAACGTAGCCAGCGATTACAATTAATGGCCGCTGTATTATTTATCGATTTAGATCATTTTAAACAAATAAATGATCTCTTTGGACATGAACAAGGAGATCAGTTGCTTGTTTTATCTGTTAATCGCTTAAAGCATTGTATTCGAAGTAGTGATTTAATTGCACGTATTGGAGGAGATGAATTTGCTATTGTACTGAATGATATTATCAATATTGAACATGTAGCTGCTGTCGGTAAAAAAATACTTCAGCAATTAGTTGCTCCTTTTTTGATTGCAAATCAATGGATCACAATAAATGTTAGTATTGGGATTAGTGTTTGGCCTGATCATGGCCATACCGTGGATTCTTTATTAGCTGCATCGGATATAGCCATGTATCAAGCCAAACGAGCTTCTGGTAGTTGTCTCTGTTTTGCAAATAAAAAACATATCATGAATACATCATGAATAAGCTGAGACCTTTGCAATAAGCAGTTCAATGAATAATTTATGTATTTTTTTATTCAGACAATACATAAATTACTTCATTTTTTAAACTATTTTAATAAAAAATATCATATCAGGAGTCTTTGTTGTCTTATTGCAAAGGTCTCAAGCTGTTACTTTGCACTGAAATAAAGGTGATTTATGCCCAAATTAATAACCCAATTAAAATATAATAGTATGTTATTAAGTGCGTCTATTATTTGGGGTTTAAGTTATGTTTTTCAATATGATGCTGCGCATTTTATTGGTCCTTTTTTATTTAATGCTTTGCGTTATTTATCTGCTTTTTTTTTATTATCAAGCTGGACTATTTGTTTTCGACTGTATCAAAAAAAATCGTTATCGATATCATCATGGTCAAAAGAAACGAATTGTAGAGCGTTGTTATGGTTAGGAGTGCTATTAGGTCTTTTTTCTTTTTTTGGCTCCTTTTTCCAGCAAGTCAGTTTATCACATACGACCGTATCTAAAGCTGGATTTATTATAGAATCAAGTGTTGTATTAATTCCATTTATCTCGTTTTTTATAGGCCAAAAGTTACCAGTGAGTGCTATTCTTGGATGTATTGTGATGTTAATTGGTTTGTTTTTTTTATCAAATAACGCCTTGAATTTACTGAATTATGGGGATTTTTTTGCGTTGCTAAGTGCTATTATTTGGGCGATACAAACAGTCATCATTGAAAGATATGCATCCGGTATGAATATTTCTGGACTTGCAAATATACAATTTATTATTTGTGGTGTTTTATCGTTAACTTTCGCTTGTTTATTTGAAGTCATCAATATATCAGGGATACAAGTCGTAAGTCTTGACATTCTATACTCAAGTATTTTAGGTTCCATTATTGCTTTTATGTTGCAATTAAAAGCACAGCAGCATGTTTCTGCAACACATACTGGTATGTTTTTGAGTTTAGCTGCCATGTTTAGTGTACTGGCAGCTTGGTTGATTTTAAATGAAACAATGACAGGATTGTCAATATTAGGCTGTATTGTGATGACACTAGGTATGATTCTGTCGCAAATGAAATGGTTTGGCTCTATTTATCTCAAGCAGCTGATAAGATAATGTATGCGAGCCAATAGATTGTTACTATATACTTTTTGAGTAAATTCTCGTATGCTAGCCTGGATTGATATTGAAAAAATAATGAATTGCCTATTGAGATGAATAGATGTATCAGCGATTTTTATCTGTATTTACACTGAAAATAATCATCTTTTTGAATGTATGTTGGTTCAGTAGTATGGCTGTATCTGTGATACAGCCATCTGGTCATTTAGCAATTCAAACTGAGGCTAATCACCTCAATTCTATATTACAGGCTGACATACGCTACGCATTAGATGCTACTATTCCCAAACCAATTGAAATCAGTGCTGCGGAAGCTAGTTTGAAAGCACCATTGAGCATTCATGAAGATGAAACAGTATATGCTGATTGGTTAAAACAAAAACATCCACTTTGGCTTGTATTAAGTGTCTTTTTTATCTTAGGTATTTTATTAGCTTTTACACCATGCGTTTTACCGATGATGCCCATTTTGATTTCAATTTTATCAAAATATCCCAATAAAAAACTGATCGTATTAACCCTTGCTTACATATTAGGTTCTGCGCTGACTTATGCTGTGATAGGTGTATTGATTGCTCTGTTTGGCGCTACTTTTAATGTGCAAATTTGGCTGCAATCACCTTGGGTGATTAGTTCAATGGCTATTTTATTTCTTGGTTTGGCATTATCAATGTGGGGTTTTTATGATGTCACTTTGCCAACTTGTATTCAAAATAAATTGAGGCAATGGGATGATCAGTATGCAAAAAAAACAAAAGGATCTATTTTAACCGTGGGATTAATGGGTGTATTATCTGCATTGATTATATCGCCTTGTTTAACAGCCCCCTTGATTGGCGTATTATTGTATATCAGTAGTACAGAGCAAGCTGTATTAGGAGGATTAGTACTTTTTAGTATCGGCTTAGGGATAGGTGTTCCTTTATTCTGCATCGGACTAGGTTTAGATCGTTTTATTCCGCGTAGTGGTCCTTGGTTGTTGCGAATAAAACAAAGCATTGCTTTATTAATGTTAGGTGTTGCTATTTGGTTAATAAGTCGATTACTACCTGATTATATTGTATTAATTTTGTGGGGTTTTTGGCTGATATTATCGACAAGTTTTATCCTATTTGTCTGTTGGAAAAGAAGCAAAACCTGCTTTTTTAGTTGCACACCTATTTTTATCGTGTTGATAGGATATAGCTTGATTTTGATTGTCGGTGGCTGCTTGAAGCAAGTGCATTGGATGAATCCTTTGAATGGATTAGATCGATACCCAGAAGCTTTATCACATGATGAAAATTGGATGATATTGGATACACCTGAAGAATTGATCAGATTAAAAAAGGCGCTATCAAAAAGAAATAAAAAATCAGTCGTTTATTTTTCAGCTGACTGGTGTTCTGCTTGCCAAGAGATAAAAAAAACAATTTTGAATCATGTTTCAATTAAAAATAAATTAAAGGCATGGGATAGAATTCATTTTGATGTAACCAAAACAACAGCAAGCCAATTGAAAATGATGCAAGAGATGCGCATTTTTGGCGTGCCTGTTCTCATTTTTTATGACCAACATGGTCAGGAATTAAAAAGATATATAGGTATTGTGAATATCACTACATTATTGAATCAATTAACAGCTTGGGCTGATTATCGGATTGAGAAATAAAATGGCTTCTTTATATTTTTATTATGCTGCAATGGATGCTGGAAAAAGTTCTTATCTTCTACAAGCTGCGCATAACTACCGTACAGCAGGTAAACGAGTTATTTTAATGAAACCTCAATGCGATACGCGCATTCAACCAAACTATATTGTGTCTCGTATTGGATTGAGTCATCAAGCACTGTTAATTCAGCCAAAAGATCATTTATTTAAAATCATTCAAAAGGAAATAGTCGAGGATTCGTTAGCTTGTGTTATGGTTGATGAAGCGCAATTTTTGACAGTAGAACAAGTATGGCACTTATCTGATATTGTAGATCAATTAAATATACCCGTGTTGTGTTTTGGTATTCGTACAGATGCTTTTGGTGATTTGTTTTCAGGTAGTCAAACTTTGTTAGGGATTGCAGATAAATTACATGAAATTAAAAGTATTTGTAAAAAATGTCATCGTAAAGCCAGTATGCAGCTTCGGTTAAATGAAGCAGGTCAGCCAATTCAAACAGGAACTCAAGTTTTTGTAGGGGCTAATGATCAATATTTAGCAGTATGTCGTAAACATTATAAATATTTGATGAAATCCTCTACTAACAAACCATGCAGTGTTGAATCTATCGCATTAGGATCAGAGATGCCTGTCAACGTTTAGTGGACTTATCAGACCTGTTATCAATCATGTGATGGCAAGCAAATATTGCTTTGCATCTTTGATTGTGTCATTTGAATAGATTGCCCTTCATGTTTAGACAAAATGCTTGGTTTCCTTTTCATAAGTTATAGTAGAAATACGGATACAATCAAACCATTTATTGTAAAATATACCAATGAATAAACTATTTTGATGGTACGTATTGAGTCATCAGTCAGACATAGTATATTATTTTTTACCTTATGATCAGCTGATATCAATGAAATACCCCTATATTGAAATGTGAATCAATCAAAGGAGTTTTTATCATGAGTGCCGATCATCATCAGTACTCGATTAATGTATCACAAGAAAGTGATATGAAAAAATTTGGAAACACATTTGCTTTGGCTTCAAAAGGGCAAGGGATTATCTATCTTGAAGGGGCATTAGGGACAGGAAAAACAACTTTAAGTCGTAGTATTTTGAGAGCTTTAGGTGTTTCTGGAACTATTCGTAGTCCAACCTATACTTTAGTTGAAACGTATGTTTTACCTCCTCAACCCAATGAAATTCAGGATATCGCTTTACGATATATTTATCATTTAGATCTGTATCGAATACAAGATCCATATGAGTTATATGACATGGGTTTGAGAGATTATCTGGATGAAACGTTATCCATGATGTTGATCGAATGGCCGAATATTGGAAAAAAAATGCTACCTGAGCCAGATTTGATTATTACAATACATATGATTAAAAAAACACGCCTTTTGTCTTGTCAAAGTCACAGTGCTTATGGAGAAAAAATAATCTATCAGTTGACGTAATACAAGGCATACTAGCATGACAAGGATTCATTGAGAAGGAGCTGAATATGTTAAGATATACACATCATGATGGTCTCTTTAGATTAATCAACAAAGACTGGATATATTATTTTATTTTTATCAGTTTATTCCAAAATCTGATAGCTTATACGCAGACTCCAGCAATTAAAAAAGGATTACCTGTTTCAGATCAGCCAGTTAAAATATTAATAGATCCTGGTCATGGTGGAAGAGATTTTGGTGCGACATATGATGCTCATTATGAGAAAAATATTGCTTTAAATATTGCAAAAAAATTGCAACATCGACTCAATCAAATCACAGGAATTCGAGCGGCTTTAACGCGCGAACAAGATGTCTTTGTCAAAGTGATTGATCGCCGAAGAATGGCTAGTCGCATGAAAGTAGATTTATTTATATCTATACATGCTAATGCTAGCGATGACTCACATGTAAAAGGTGCTTTAGTTGTGACGTTGTCGCAACAAGGAATCAGTCGTTTGAATGATATTTGGCAACAAGAACCTTATAAACATGCTTTACGGATACAAAGTGGCCCAAATAATATGTTATTAACCCCTTATCCTGTGCCGGTTTCTTCATTGATAACACGAACTTCTATTCGAAATACAAGCATTTTAAGTCAATTATTAGCGCGTTCTGTATTAAATACACTCCAAGACAACCATATTTTGATTCATAATCATCATACTATGAAGCAAGATTTAATCGTTTTACGAGCGCTTGATGTCCCTTCTATTTTAATTGAATCAGGCTTTATGACCAATGCGCAAGATTTGAAGCAGTTAACTTCTGCAAATTATCAGCATCATTTTGCAGATAGTGTAACGCAAGGGTTGATTGATTATCTCAATAAATGCCCACCTGAAGGAACTTATGCGGTTAATCATATGATATACTATACCCCGAATGATTATATTGTAAAAGCAGGCGATACATTATTAAAAATTGCAAAACAATTTAATCTATCTTTGAATCAAATTAAAACATTGAATTATTTGAATATAAACGATATGCCAAAAATTGGCGTACGATTAAAACTTAAAAATTGAGCACCATGTAACATGGCATAACGTATGTAATCATTGATATAAATGATAATAAAAAATAAGAGCATGACAGGGATGTGATGTGTTGATATTGTATTGAACTCAGTTACAAAGTATGTTGTCTGTTTTATATCAACCATCATGGCTTGATATACGATTGCTTATGCTTTGAATGTTTTGTAATAGATGATCGGTTCTCCCTATCCAATCTAAATGAATGCAGATGACTAGATTTCTCAGATGATCTGCATATAGAGCGATATTGCTTTGATGTGAAACTGAATAATTCATCAGATACTCATGATGAGTGGATTTTTAAATTTGTTTGATTCCTGAATAAGAGTAATGGTTTTATGTCGCATATTCAAGTATTGTCTATACAGCTTGCCAATCAAATTGCTGCAGGAGAAGTCATTGAACGACCTGCCGCTATTGCAAAAGAATTATTAGAAAATAGCTTAGATGCACAAGCGCATCATATTGAAATTGAAGTTGAAGGTGGCGGTGTAAAGCGTTTTTTTATTCGAGATGATGGAGTGGGTATTTGCCAAGCAGATTTATCTTTAGCTTTACAGCCGCATGCAACCAGTAAAATTGCGAATTTAGCTGATTTAGAATCGGTGTGTACATTAGGTTTTCGAGGAGAAGCTTTAGCTTCAATTAGTGCTGTATCTCAATTAACATTAACTTCTCGCATAGCATCAGAAGACCCAGGATGGTGTGTGCATTGCGAAGGTGTTTTTATGAAACCAGTCATCACACCTGCACCACATCCTGTGGGAACCAGCGTAGAAGTGTGTGAGTTATTTTTTAATGTGCCAGCACGCAGAAAGTTTTTACGGCATGAAAAAACAGAATATCATGCTTTAGAAGAAGCGATAAAAAAAATTGCATTAAGTCGGTATGATGTGGCGATTTCACTTAAAAATAATCAAAAATTAGTGTATCAATTTCGAATAGCTGAGACACAAAAAGAAAAAGAACAGCGGATTGCTACTTGTTTTAAGCAAGATTTTATTGATCACTCAGTATATATTGATAGCCAGATTAATGACTTAAAATTACAAGGATGGATTGGACTCCCAACATATTCCAGAGGTCGAGCAGATCAGCAATATTTTTATCTGAATGGCCGTGCTATTAAAGATAAAATCGTCAGTCATGCAATTAAACAAGCTTATCAAGATGTATTATATCATGGCCGACATCCTGTATTTGTTTTATATTTATCGATGAATCCAGAAGAAGTGGATGTAAATGTTCATCCCAGTAAGCAAGAGGTTCGCTTTATAGATCAAAGTCGTATTCATCAATTTATTACAACGCGAATTCAGCATGCAATTGCCACAGTAAGGCCTGAAAGTACGATAGAAATGAGCTCCAATAAACTCTCTCCTTTATTAATATCTTCTAATACACAGCAAGAATTAAAGCAAGCTCGACCTTTTAAATCATTTGGATCTAATCGCTCATTGGATGATTCAGAAGATATTTTAATTGTCGAATCAAATGATGCAGGTATTTCAAATACGGCATTACCTATTTTATCTCATCCAACATTGATGTTGAATGAACAAAAACCTGAAAAACAAGCTGAAATCATATCACCATCTCAAGAAATGCTTGCAAAATCGGCTGTATTGCCAGATTTACAAATGCCTCCGTTAGGATTTGCATTAGCCCAATTATTAGGTGTCTTTATTTTATCTGAAAATAAACAAGGATTAATTATTGTTGACATGCATGCTGCACATGAACGTATTGTCTACGAGAGAATGAAAAAACAATGGCAAGAGAAAAAAATAGAAAAACAATTGTTATTATTACCGCAATCGATTGACATTAACAATGAAGAGATGTTGTGCTTAGAAAAATCGCATAGCTTATTGAATGAACTAGGATTTGAAGTCGTATCAGGAGGAGAAACTCAAGCGATTATTCGAGCTGTTCCTAGTTTGCTGAAAGCATCTGATCATGAAGTATTAGTGAGATCTGTCTTCAAAGAATTCATGGAATATGGCGATAGTGTGCATACAGATCAGATGATGAATCAAATTTTGGGTAATATAGCTTGCCATGCTGCAATTCGTGCGAATAGACGGCTTACTTTGCCAGAAATGAATGCATTATTGCGTGATATTGAAAGCACCGAACGTAGCGGGCAGTGCAATCATGGCAGACCTACTTGGATTCATTTGGATAAAAAACAAATGGATCAGTTATTTTTAAGAGGACGTTAAGCGCAATATTATTGTATAATGATGGACGTTCTGTTCAAGTTTTTATTGCTTATTTTTATACTATTTTTGATAGTAGGTTTATTATATTGCATTTGAATCATCACATTATTTGTCTTATGGGTCCTACAGCATCAGGCAAAACGAAATTAGCTATGCATTTATGTGATCATTTTCCATGTGATATTATTAGTGTGGATTCAGCGCAAGTCTACCAAGGTTTAGATATTGGTACGGCTAAGATTTCAATTCAAGATCAGTTAAAATATCCGCATCATTTACTCGATATTTGTACACCAGATCAAGCTTATTCTGTCTCTTTATTTAAACAAGATGCAACGCGTTTAATTCAAGCTAGCTGGGAAAAACAACGAATACCTTTATTAGTGGGTGGAACAATGCTTTATTTTCATTCACTAATCAATGATTTATCAGTTTTGCCGCCTGCAAATGAAGCCATTCGAAATCAAATTAATGATATGGCTCAAAGTGATCAAGGATGGCAAGCCGTGCATGATTATTTAAAGACAATTGACCCAATTTCAGCAGCTAGAATACATGTCAATGATAAACAACGTTTGCAGCGTGCAGTAGAAGTGTATCTCATTTCTGGCCAATCTTTAACTGTGCTCCAAAATAACATGAATCAATTGAAGCCTTATCACGCTTGTAATATTTTATTAACACCAACAAATCGCTCTATTTTGCATGAACAAATCTCGCATCGATGTCAGTATATGTTTGATCATGGTTTTATTGAAGAAGTGGAGCAATTATATCAGACTGGTTTGTTAAACTTATCCATGCCTTCCATGCGTGCTGTAGGTTATCGTCAAGTATGGGCGTATTTAGAAGGGACTTTATCTCACTCACATTTATTAGAAAAGTGTATAATAGCCACGCGGCAATTAGCAAAACGACAGCTTACTTGGTTGCGAAGCTGGCCAAAACCGCATATGTATTTAGATAGTTTTGCCAAAAATTGGATGTTTGATGCATTACAACATGTAGAATATTGGATTAAAAACTTTAAAATGGATCAAAAATAGACAAATTGATGAAAGTATTTATGAAATAAGTTAATTTGTTTTTGATATAGAGTAGTGTCTAGATAAAAAAATGTGTATCATATTAACTTTTTAATTCAGAAAAAAATATTATGAAGTGAATGGCAATCAAAAATACACAACTGGGTGATTTATGTGAATGTAGTTTATCGCATAAATATACTGATCAATCATAACTATATTAAAGGAGTATTGAAATGTCAAAAGGGCATTCCTTACAAGACCCTTACTTAAATATATTGCGAAAAGAGCGCATTCCTGTCTCAATTTATTTAGTTAATGGTATAAAATTACAAGGTCAAGTTGAGTCATTTGATCAATTTGTCATTTTACTAAAAAATACAGTGAGTCAAATGGTCTATAAGCATGCTATCTCTACAGTCGTGCCTAGTCGACCAATTTGTTTAGCAGTCAGTGATGATGATGTAAACTCAGAATATGCTGACGATTTAAATCATGAGTAATATGAAACAATAGTACATGTGTTAAATACAGAATCACACGATTAATTTCATGCTTCATTTGGAGTTAAAAATGAATCGTGTGTTTATTATTGATTATGTGTCTGAAGGTGACTGTTTGTTTTTTGAAAGACATGCTGGTGGTGAAAAATCATTATTAATCCACATTGAGAAATTTCTTCATTCAGAACAAGAAGATATTCATGAATTTTCTGAATTAGCGCAAGCATCTGGAGTTGAGATATTAGATCTACTGTCAGTTAAAGGAGATCAGCCTAATCCGCGTTTTTTCATTTCCAGTGGTAAAGTGAAAGACATTACGAATAGGGTACAATTGCTGTGTGTTGAATTAGTCTTAGTGAATGGCATTTTATCTCCCACACAAGAACGTAACTTAGAACGTGAATTTAAATGTCGTGTTCTGGATCGTGTTGGGTTAATTTTAGATATTTTTGCACAACGCGTCCGGACACATGAAGGTAAATTACAAGTTGAATTAGCGCAATTAGAATATATGAGTACACGCTTGATTCGTGGTTGGACTCATTTGGAACGTCAAAAAGGTGGTGTTGGCCTGCGAGGCCCTGGTGAAACACAGTTAGAAACAGATCGTAGATTATTAAAAATACGGATCAAGTCAATTCATGCTAGACTTGATAAAGTTCGCTCACAGCGTGAGCAAACACGAAGAGCTCGAACGAAAGCAGAAATGCCTCAAATTTCAATTGTCGGTTATACGAATGCAGGCAAATCAACGCTATTTAATCGCGTAACAGATTCAAATGTATATGTTGAAGATCAGTTGTTTGCGACACTCGACCCGACATTACGCCGTATTGATTTACCGCATGCTGGACCTGCTATTTTAGTGGATACAGTTGGTTTTATTCGGCATTTACCTCATAGACTGATTAACGCTTTTCGTGCCACATTAGAAGAATCAGTGAATGCCACTTTATTGATTCATGTTGTTGATGCCTCTAATGAGGAAAAAATGGAACATATTGATCAAGTATCGCTCGTACTGCAAGAAATTGAAGCAGATCATATTCCTCAGTTATTAGTTTATAATAAAATTGATAAAATATCAGGAATAGAGCCTAGAATTGATCGTGATGCAGCGGGTGTGCCTCAAGCAGTCTGGCTATCATCGCTCAATCAGGAAGCAATACCATTATTATTCGAAGCATTATCTGAGCGTATAGCTCAATCGTTATCTTATTACTCGCTTAAATTAAAGCCAGAACAAGGGCGATTGCGTTCGAAGTTTTATGAATTAGGTGTTGTTATACAAGAATCTTACTTAGAAGATGGGCAAATTCAATTAGACATTGCTTTGCCAAAAACAATGTATGATAAAGTGATGATGAATGATGCCTATCATATATCGTAATATTTAGTAGCTATATGATGAGCTTATATTGACAAATGCATGATTTTTATTCAGACTAATTTATTTTTAATATACTGTGTGAATTTGAATGGATCTATTCATTGTTTAATCATGGTAAATTAATCGGGCTGTAGTATGAAATATGAGGAAGTTTTTCAGTTATGACGCAAACATGGATAGAGACCTGTATTCAATTTTATATAAGGGGAAAATGAATGTCTTGGAATACACCGGGTAATGATAGCGACCCCTGGGGGAAAACGTCAGGTCATCGAAAACCTGATCATCAAGGCCCACCAAATTTAGATGAAATTGTTAAAAAAATCAGTGATTTTTTGAGAAAATCTAAATCAAAAGGTTCAAAAGGTTCAAAAGGTTCAAGTGGATCAGGCCAATCATCTGGTGGATTTGGATGGGTTTTTGGTTTTTTTGCCTTAATATTTTCAGCTTACTTATATATGGCTGTTTTTATTGTTGATGAAAAAGAACGAGCTGTTATTTTGCGTTTTGGAAAATATACTGAAACATTTGGGCCCGGATTGCATATTCACTTTCCACCGATAGATAAAAAATATAAAACACAAGTAACCGGTTTTCGAGTTTATCATGTCAATCAAGAAATGTTGACCAAAGATGAAAATATTGTACAAGTATCCTTATCAGTTCAGTACAACATTTCTGATGTAAAAGATTATGAGTTAAAAGTTGCTTCGCCTATTATTAGTTTAGAAGAAGCCACACAAAGTGCTTTACGTCATGTCGTCGGTAGCTCTTCTATGCATGGTGTCTTGACCGAAGGTCGAGAATTGCTTGCAGAACAAGTGAAGTTGAGATTACAAACATATCTTGATAATTATAAAACTGGATTATTAGTATCTCGTGTGAACGTTGAAAGTGCTCAACCCCCTAAATCTGTTCAAGCTGCCTTTGATGATGTGATTAGAGCGAGAGAAGATGAAGAACGTTATAAAAACTTTGCGGAAGCTTATTCTAATCAAGTGATTCCAGAAGCACGAGGAGAAGCGCAAAAACTGATTGAAAAAGCGTTAGCATATAAATCAGAAGTTGTCGCTTTAGCAGAAGGTGAGGCTGCTCGTTTTAAATCTATTCTCACAGAATATAAAGAATCACCTAAGATCACGCGTGAACGACTTTATTTAACGATGATGCAAGATGTTTTAGGTCAATCTTCTAAATTATTAATCGATGATCAAAATGCTGGGAATGTATTTTATTTGCCGTTGGATCAATTAATGAAGCAGAAAGAAAAACTGCTCGATGAAAAAAATAACAATACTAACCATCATTTTACTTCACCTCAAACGCAAACAACAATTAATGAGGCAATGAAAAAGAAGCAATCTGTAAATGCAAAACAGTTTAATATGCGTGATAGGAGTGCTCGACCATGAAAAATGCATTTGTGATATTCATCATCGGGTGTTTTATATTATTAATCGGATTCTTTGATGCCTTATTTATTTTAACTGAAAAAGAGCGAGGTGTTGTTTTACGATTCGGGCAATTAGTAGATGCTAATATTACGCCAGGATTACATGTTAAATTACCTTTTATTGATAAATTATATCGATTTGATGCACGACTTCAATCACTATCATTACCTTCTTCTCGATTTTTAACTAAAGAGAAAAAAGCAGTGATTGTCGATGCTTATGTCAAATGGAAAATTGTAAATGTCCCAGTATTTTATCGTTCCACTTCAGGTGATTTATTTCGTGCCAATACTTTATTGTCTCAACGCATTGAATCTAGCTTAAGAGATAAATTTGGGAGTTTAACGTTAATTGATGTGGTATCAGGTCAACGTGATGAATTAATGGAAGAAATTACACACGGCATCGCTTTAAAAACGCAAGAAGCACTGGGCATTAAAGTGCAAGATGTGCGTGTTAAAAAAATTGATTTGCCTCAAAGTGTGAGCGAATCTGTTTTTAATCGAATGAACTCAGAACGTGAAAAAGAAGCAAGAGAATATCGAGCACAAGGTAAAGAATCTGCTAATATTATTGAAGCAGAAGCAAATAAAAAAAGTCAAATTATTATAGCCAATGCAAAACGTACAGCTGAAATCACCAGAGGTGAAGGTGATGCAAAAGCCACGCGTATTTATGCAGAAGCTTACGGTAGTGATGAACAATTTTTTTCATTTTATCAAAGCTTGCAAACATATAAAAAATCTTTTAATCAATCATCTGACTTAGTGATTTTAAACTCCCGTAATCCATTTTTTAAATATTTTACAGGTGATCTGAAATAATAATATGATTTTTTAGAATTGTTGAAGCGAGCATATTTTAATAACCTTCATGCAGTATATGAAGGATAATAATGGTGTGCGATATACCTTGAATCTGCGAGATACATACATGAATAATAATGTTGTCATTATTGGAACGCAATGGGGTGATGAAGGAAAAGGTAAAATTGTTGATTGGCTTACAAGTTACGCGAAAGCAGTCGTTAGGTTTCAAGGAGGACATAATGCTGGGCATACTTTAGTCGTTGATGGAAAAAAAACAATTTTACGTTTAATTCCTTCAGGTATTTTGCATGAAAATGTGATATGTTATATTGCCAATGGCGTTGTAGTGTCTCCAGAAGCTTTATTAGAAGAAATAGCAGAACTAGAAAAACATGGTATTTCGTTTTGTGGTAGATTGCACTTGAGTTACGCAGCTCCAATCATTTTACCTTCTCATGTTGCATTAGATCAAGCTAGAGAGCATGTCTTAGGTATTCATAAAATAGGCACCACGGGTCGAGGTATTGGTCCTACTTATGAAGATAAGGTTGCTCGACGTGGTTTGCGTTTAGTTGATTTATTAGATATCAATACATTAACAGAGAAAGTAACAACTTTAGTGAATTATCATAATTTTTTATTAGAACATTATTATCAAGTTAAACCGATTGCATTGAAAGATATTCTATCTACTGCAATGGAATGGTCTCAACAATTATCACCACTCATCACGGATGTCTCACACTGTGTTCGAACGCATCAAGACAAAAACGAGCCTGTTTTATTTGAAGGAGCACAAGGCTCATTATTAGATATTGATCATGGCACGTATCCCTATGTAACCTCATCTAGTACAACAATTAGTAGTGTTTTTTCTGGTGTTGGCATTGGCCCTTCACAAGTCGATACTGTTTTAGGGATTATGAAAGCTTATACCACTCGAGTAGGATCAGGTCCTTTCCCATCAGAACTGCATGACGAGACTGCCGAATATTTAGCGAAACAAGGCCATGAGTTTGGTTCTAATACTAAAAGGTTGAGGCGATGCGGTTGGTTAGACATTGTGTTCATTAAAAAAGCGATCCAGCTCAATAGTATTTCTTGTTTTTGTTTAACTAAATTAGATGTGTTAGATGGATTATCTCATATTAACTTAGTCATAGATTATCAAATTAAATCTATGTTAAGTCTTGATATGGAAGAGCCTATTTATGACATTTTGCCAGGCTGGGAATCAAACACAGCAGGTATTCGTGACTGGGCAGCATTACCTCTGAATACAAAAAGCTATATTGAAAAAATCGAATCTTTAATCGGAGTGCCGATTACTATGATTTCAACTGGTCCTGATCGAGCTGATTTAATTATTAGAAAAAACCCATTTCAGTCATAATGCTTGCGCATATTGTAGAATAGGTCTACTGATAATATGCATTCAGTTTTATGCAACAGGTTTTCTATTGTTTTTACTCTTACAGGCATCACACCTTGCTATTCATTATCGCATATCAATTTGAGCGATTTGTTCTATAGTCATTCATTGTTTTCTGTTTACAATAGACAGCTATGATTCACATGATTCGTATTTGATTGTTTCTAAAATAGATAATACAGATATATCCAGTTGATCAATTTTAAGATGTAACATTATTTATAACGCTTTTTTGACTGTAAACTATCACAGTAAAACATTAGAGATCTCTTGCAATTATTTCAAAAGATAGGATGCATCAAAAAAGATACAATATCAACCAGTTCATCGATCGGTTCGTTTAAGAAAAATGCCTTTTCAAGTGTGAAATGCAACAGTAAGGCATTTTCTATAGCTAAAAAAAAGCAGTCAAATGCTAATAATTTGTGTAACTTCTTTTTATCAACAAAAGAAGGAGAATTACATGGCTTATCAACACTTGACTGCAGAAGAAAGATCTCAAATTGATATCTTATTGTCAAAGCATTATTCTATTCATGCTATAGGCAGCGCATTGAAAAGATCTCCTTCTACGATTTCAAGAGAGATTCTATGTAATACTAAAGGGAGACAATA
>VSKW01000528.1_pt1 | contig 35735 bp, 39 predicted proteins | sample 4798611 | NCBI WGS metagenome assembly VSKW01 (sample SAMN12179536, study PRJNA552185) | sponge metagenome | biome: deep-sea hydrothermal plumes; feature: spots directly above weak diffusing fluid; material: sea water; isolation source: sponge from the Crane site of a hydrothermal vent ...
GAGTCTTCTAGGCACAAAACACAAGAGGGAGATAAAAAGGGTATAACCACTAAAGGTAATACCGGCCTTTTTAAAAAATCTCTTAATAACTGCCCATAATTATCAGACCAAACACTTTGGTTAGCCAAGTTAAAAACGCCATTGATACTATCGTTTTTTATTTGTATATTTTTAGAGAAAGAAAATTTTTTATCTAAATACATTTCTGTATGTATTTTTTTATTTTGAAAATAAATTAAATTTGTATTCCATTTAAAATCTGTATACAGCAAATATGCCTGTGTATTTTTTTTCTTTAGCAACTTCTTTACAAAATATTGTAAAAAGTCTTCGTAGCTTTCTAAATGAAATATAGCTTTTAAGTCTGCCGATCTGGTGTTCATATAAAGAAATATATAACAAACAAAATTTAAATTAAGCTAGTTTTTTTTCTAATGGTTGAGCATCGTTTGCTTCTTTTTCTTCTAACAAAGATACTATTCGTTCTTCGCTGTGATAAATATCGTGCCATAGCAAATCACTTTTTTGAAAAACATTTTTTAGTTGTTCTTTTTCAAAACCTTCGTACATACCCATTTGTGTTTTAGAAAGGCTTTTTGCCATTTGACAAACTTGAACCAATTCTTCTAACAGCGTTCTTCTGCTTTTCGAAAACACTTCAAAGTTTTTTTGTAACCTTGGCTGATTTAAAAATTGTTTACTCATTTCTGAAAATTTTTTCATTACTGCGTTTCTGTGTTCTAGCATGTATATAAAGTATTGCATGTTTCTCCTTTGTAAAAATATACTGACACAAAATGGACAAAAAACAGAGTATAGTTTTTCTCGACCTTGGGAGGAATTAGTAAAAAAGCTAAAAAGATTAAGGGATTAAAACAGTGTCAAAAAACTATACAAGCCCTTTTCCCTTTAAAGGTCTAAACGCTTAAGGCTAGGTAAAGTCCAATATTTATTGGAGTGTGTTGAAAAAGTAAGTAGCAGATAACCTGCCGACGGGTTCTGTGGTTGTGCCTATCCAGCCTCGAACCTCTACTTTTACGCTATAACTATAATTAGCATTCTGTACATTCTCTTCTTTAGGCAGCCCATCTAAATATATTTCTCTAGCCTCTTCATTGCTTTTTGCCAATAATTCGTTTGGAAATATCTCTTTAACCTTTATACCTTCTTCAGTAAGAATTTGACCTACTCCAATATTAAAAACTTTTTCTGCTTTAGAGCTATTATTAGTAACCGTAAATCGAAGCCCCGCAATAGTAATTTTTTGGCTATGTTCGTTTTTTATTTGAAATTTAAAAGATATCCAGTTAGCTTTATAAACCTTTTTGTCTTCTGTAAAATCTTGATCCAAAACAAAAGGGCTTATGGGGCTAACCTGCATTTTTAACAATTGTTTAGATTCGCCACAGGAAACTAAACTAAAGCTAACTATAGTTAGCAACATAGCAAGCGACTTTTTCATGCCCTTAGTCTAATAAAAAAACAAATAAATAGCAACTTATTGAAAAATCACTACAAATTTTTCAAGACTTTAGCCCTTGCGCAAACTACATGCTAAAATGCAACACGGGTTACAAAAATGCCTTAAGAAATAAATAGGTTTATCGGCTTACTTGTAATATTCTTTGCCAATAACAACCTTGTCCCGCCCCTTACTGGTTCGCCACTGATTAGTGTCTCGCAAAGAATAAGAGCAGCCACAATACTCTTGTTTATAAAAATTTTCTTTTTTAGAAATTTCTAACATTCTTTGCGCTCCCCCTTTTTTTCTCCAATTAAAGTCCCAAAAACTTAAACCTTCATATTTGGCAGCTACACGATGCCCAGAATCATTAATTTGGTTATAATCTTTCCATCTAGAGATAGATAAAGATGAGGTATATACGCTAAAACCATTAGCCACAGCATATTGAGCCGTTTTTTCAAAACGCATATCAAAGCACACACTACAGCGAAGCCCGCGTTCTGGCTCGGCCTCTAACCCCTTGGTTTTTTGAAACCAGTTTTGGGAGTCGTAATCTCCATCTACAAAAGGTATGCCTAGCTTTTTAGCGAACCTAATATTTTCTTCTTTTCTAATTTCATACTCTTTTTTGGGGTGAATATTAGGGTTGTAAAAAAAGATTGTCATCTTTCCTCCCGCCTCTAAAATCCCCTCCATCAACTCCCCCACACAAGGGGCACAACAAGAGTGTAATAAAATATTATCTGCAGGAAGCTTTAAGCTTGGACGATCAATACTATAAGTCATACTTAATACCTCTGTTACCCAACCCCTTAAGAAAGGCTTTTCCCCTCCAGCAAAGGCTTGCTTTATACATAGATAGCTATCTTATATTAGAAAAAAATACAATTTAATAGTATAAAAAATTCAATTATTTTGTTTACAATTGTCAGCTAAAAAGCTGGGTGCTTTAGTTTAAACAAATAAATAAGCTAGCCTAAACACTATCTTAAAACAAAACTACAGAACAAATGTATTCTGTAAACATAAGGAGAGAAAAATGAAGAAATCTATGTTAATCATAAGTCTATTGCTTAGCTCATTAATGACTTTTCAGGCATACGCTATAGACGGTACATATATTAAATCCGATTTTAAAAAAATCGAATATGTTACTAGATGTCATCAAACAGAAAATCAAAAGAAAATATTTCAAGTGGGCTTTAAGGCATTAAGTGCTGTAACCTCAGAATTAAAAGGAAGTTTATTTCCAGCAGGAAATAGCAAAGACACTATTTTAGCAGAAATGCAAATTGCAACAACAAACCGCAACCGTCTTAATCACTTTCTTTCGTACATAGATAGCTGGGTTGCCACAATGCAAGATGGTAACAGCTCAACACTAGACCTTACAGAAAAAGCTTATTCACCAAGAGGCTATTTGGTATTTTTAGGTGGAGCAAAAAATTTTGGAGCTTTTAAAAGCATAGGAGCTTCTGCTAATTTAGCTGTAATTATCGTGCCTCAGTGCCGAACAGTATGGGATAAAGAAACAGGAAAAATTATTGAAGAAACTTTATTGTCCGACGCTTCTAACTTTGATTTCGAAATAGCTATCAACCCTGCCATTGGCGCTGGAAAGAAAAAGGGAATGAGCATTGGCCAATCTCGCTTTGGTGTTGGTCTTATTTTTGACCCTAATCACAAGTTACATGCAGCCAAAGATTTTTTTGGAATAGGTGCAGCAGTGTCTAGAGCTAATGTTTTAGGAAACCTAGCTATTGCTGGAAAGTACTTTAAATCGGGTACAATTATAAATAAATATGCAAATTATTTTCCTTTTGTAATGGCTGGAAAAGCTATGGGCGTAGGAGTTTCTCAAGTGACTAACTGGGGAGGAGTGTCTTTTTTAAATATTACCACTTTAGCTAATGTTATTTTAAACCTAACACAGTCAGAAGCAGCAAAAATGCAAAACGATGTTAGGGAAGAATTTAAAAAAAGCTTAATCGAACTACAAGAACAACAAAACAAAACAAACGCAAAGTAAGTATCTTATTTAGGTCACCAAAAGGTGGCCTAAATTTTTCTCACTTTTTGGTTAATCGTACCAAATAAGTTTTCTCCCGCTTCATTTTTCATCTCTATTTTTATCTGGTCACCGTTATTCATAAAGGCCGTTTTAATAACTCCCTCATGAATTTTTTCTAACATTCTTTTTTCTGCCAAACAGCTGCTTCCCATAGCCATGTCTTCGTTAGACACTGTGCCGCTGCCTATAATTGTTCCTGCTGTTAAATTTCTGGTTTTTGCAGCATGGGCAATTAGCTCTCCAAAGTGAAAATGCATAGCCGAAGCATTTGCCTTACCAAAAAACTCTCCATTGTATTCTACAAGTAAGGGCAAGTGCACTCGCCCCTCTTTCCATGCCGAACCCAGTTCGCTAGGGGTTAAAGCAAAGGGTGCAAATGAGCTCGACGGCTTGCCATGAAAAAACCCAAACCCAGCCTTTAACTCATTGGGGATTAATCCTCTTAAAGACACATCATTAATTAAGACAATTAATTGAATATGGTTTAAAGCCTCTTGAGGAGTAATGCCCATGGGTACATCATTAACAATAACACCCACCTCTCCTTCAAAGTCAGTTCCATGGCTAGGGTCTATTTGTAAAATGTCCTCTGTGGGAGCAATAAAATTGTCGCCTCCGCCTTGATACATTAAAGGTACTGTGGCTAAAGTTTCTGGCAACGCGGCTCCTCGAGCCTGCCTTACTAATTTAATGTGATGAATAAAAGCCGAACCATCGGCCCACTGAAAAGTGCGTGGCATGGGGGAATGTAGGCTTTGTTTATCAACAACAAAACTATTTGTTAACTCGCCTTCATTTAGCTTTTTATACAAAACTTCTAACTGCGGTTTAATGTTTGCCCAGTCCTCCATGGCTTCACGCAAACTAGCGGCAATGCCGGTGGCCTCTATGGCTTTTTTATTATCTTTGCTGACAACAATTAATGTACCGTCTTTAGAGTTAGATTTCTTTGTTGCTAATTTCACATTGCCCTCCTAAGTGCTTATGCTTAAGTATCTCTTTAATAAAGTTGTTAAGCAAATATTTGCTTATAAAAATATAATAATTATTGCCAAAGCTTTGTCAAAACAGAGAGTTCGTTATAAGCTCGTTTTATGACTTTATATAACTACTACAGAAGCTCTGCATCATACCGGGTACGAATAATCTTAAATTACAAAAAAATAGATTACAAGTATGTGCCTGTGCACTTAATCAATAATAACGGCGAACACCGGTCTGCAGAATACACAAAAATAAATAGCTTGCAGCAGGTGCCCAGCCTTGTGCATAACCAGCAGGTAATTACACAATCTATGGCCATTGCGCAATATTTAGAAGACATACAGCCCAAGCCCCAATTATTACCCACCCCTCCCTTAGACAAAGCCTATGTGTTACAAATTTGTGAAATTATTAACTCTGGCATCCAACCTTTGCAAAATTTATCTGTTCTACAAAAAGTGCAAAAGAATTTTAAATCCGAAGAAGAAGCGGCTTTGTGGTGTCCATTTTGGATTAAAAAAGGCTTTGTGGCCTTAGAAAAAAAACTTCAAACAAAGTCTAATCAATTTGCCTTAGGTAACACCGTTAGTTTGGCCGATGTGTTTATTGTTCCTCAACTTTATGCTGCTTATAGATATAATATAGATCTAAATGATTTTCCTTGTTTAAAAAAAATAGAAAGCAATACAAAAAACATAGAAGCATTTGCTAATGCTCACCCCAATCAACAGGTAGACTTTCCTGGATAAAATACTATTGTAAGGGTTGCTTTTTTAAAACTAAACTTTGCAGCTCAAAGGCAAAGCGAAAAACTAGTAAAAACAAACTGGCCCCTACCGCTAAATGCAGCACTGCTAACAGGGGAGGTGTGTATAACAAAACATTGGCCACACCCAAGCTAAATTGTGCAAAAATACATAAAGCAATATAACCTATAAGCGAACTTTTTATAATAGGCTTTGCTTTAAAAAGAAAAAACCCAATTATCAATACGGTAACATAAGCCCCTAAGCGATGAATAACTTGTAAACCTATAATCCCTTTAAAGGTAGGTATAAATTGCCCTTGGCATAAAGGGAAGTCTGTACAAACTAAAGCGGCATAGTGGGAGGCCACTAAGCCACCCAATATAATTTGCACTCCAACCACAAACAAAACCACCCAAGAAAGATTTTTAATGCACTTTATTTTTTTTTGCAAAATTATAGCAAGCGGTAAAGGTTCTTTTTTCTCTATACTTTGCGTAGTCTTTATTTTTTTTACTAAACTAGAATTTTGTAATAAAAATTTAGAAAAAATAGAGTCTTTGCTTAATAAAAAATAAATCCAAAAAGATAAAGATAAGAAGCTAGTTCCTAAGCTAAGGTGTGCTAGCACCACATAGGCGTGTAAATCCATCAAGACGGTTAACCCTCCTAATATAATTTGAGCCAGCAATACTATAAAAATAAAATACACTATGGTTTTGATTTTTAAAGAAACGGTTTTTGAAGCCAACAACCTTATGTTTAAATAAAAACTCACCAAACTAATAACCCCTGCTAAAGCACGATGCAAAAATTCAAAATACACTTGCGGATGGTAGTCGGGGATAATTTGCCCAAAACACAGTGGCCAGTCAGGACAAGCTAATCCTGCATTCATTACTCTAACACTTGCCCCTAAGGTTACTAAAAATAAAATACCAAAACAAAGTATTTTGTATGCTGTTATGAATGATTTTGTCATTGAGCCCTTGCTGTAAAATAAAAAAGTAATTTATCCAACACAGGCGCTGCTAAAAAAACTAAAAGACTAATATTAATCCACATAAAAAAAGGAGCTAATTGCCGCTTTCCTGTTGCCTTATTAATTTTCCATTCGTTTTTTAAACACATAGAAAAAAAATGAAAAAATTCGTAAAGTAGTTTAAAAGAAACGGGTATAACTAATAATAAGTAAAAATAACGAGAAGGAATGTAAACGGGAGCCAACAACGCCAAGCCTATATATATAAATGTATAAATTCCCATTTGGTATAAAGTGGTTTTGTCTCCGTAAATTACTGGCAAAACAGGAATGTTTCCTCGAGAGTAATCTTCTTTATAATGTAAAGCCAAATACCAAAAGTGAGGCATTTGCCATAAAAACATAATTAAAAATAAATAATATAGCTCTGAAGAAAATAAAGCTCCCCCTCCCGCTACATAAGCCAAACATACAGGCATTGCTCCCGGAATAGCTCCAGGGACGGCGGCAAATGCCCATTTTTTTTTCCACCACAAGGTATAAAATCCGTTGTACAATAATAAACCGATTACTGCCAACACTAGAACTTCTTTATTTATAAGAAAAAATAAAAAAAAAGATATACTGGTTAAAAAAATAGATAAAGACAAAGCCCAAGGAACCGAAACCGTTTTTAACACCAAGGGTCTTTGGCTGGTACGAAGCATTTTAGCATCTATGTGTACTTCTTGAACTTGGTTTAGTATAAAAATTCCTGAAGAAAATAAATACAAAGCTATAAAAAACAAAAGCATTGTGCCAAAATTTATTTCCGCCCCTACAGGAGTGGCACAGACATAGGCTAAAAGCGCACTAATTAAAACAAAAACAACAATACGAAATTTACTTAAAACTAAAAAATCTTTTAAACAAAGCATGTGCCTTAGTGACACAGCTCTTATAAAAAGACAATAATAATTTAGTGGTTAACAGGTATTCGCTGACGGTTCATGGATTCTCTAAGCTCAGCACCTTCTAAACTTAAGCGGGCCCATGGGATAGCTAGTAATCGCTCTTTCTCTATAGCCTCTTCGGTTTCTTCACACAAACCATAAGCGCCCGAATCAATTCTAGCTAAGGCATATTCAATTTCTTGTAACCGCAATCTTAAGCGAGTGCTCATTCTTAAAAATTCTTCTTCGGCAAGTACCTTTACAGTTTGGTCGGCAATGTCGCCTCCCCTAGAATCTGCATAGCCCAATTGAGCTTTGGCACTATTTACTCTATTTAGACCCTCTGCTTTTAATAGCAAAAGCTGTTTTTTACATTCAGTGATAAACTTCTTAGATAATGCAGCCATAATAGCCTCCTTGAACTTAAAGTTGTTTCGCTTGCTTGTTACATACTTAAACCGAAGATTTGTAAAACTTTCAATAGCTAAAACAAGAAAGTTACACTAAAATCAGTACTAAGGTCTAGTTTAGCCCGCTTTATATAAAATTAACTACGCAGTAGCATAAGCTACGCTTATTGCATTTGCCCCTCCAAAATGTCCTTATTATTTTTGCTTATTAAGCTTGCGGCCTCTCTGCTAAAAAGAGTATCTTCGTTCTTATGGTTATTAGTCTTTTATTGCTGTTACTTGGTTTTGCTTTGTTAGCCTTAGGGGCAGAAAGACTGCTTGAGGGTTGCCTAAGCCTTTCTGCTCGTTACAACATTCCCCATATTATAGTGGGGCTAGTTATTATCTCTATATGCACCTCGGCACCAGAGTTTTTTAGCAGTTTAAAAGCCACCTACACTAGCCCAGACATTGCACTGTCTAATGTTTTAGGCTCTAACATTTTTAATATTCTTGGCATACTGGGAATAAGCTCCCTTTTACGCCCCATTAACACCCGCCCCTTAGAGTATGTAAAAGAATTAGTATTGTTAATATTTTCTGGCGTTGTGCTTATGCTTTTTTTAAATAAAAATTTATTTTTTAAATCCCCCTCCCCTAACCACTATATTATTACTCAAGTAGAGGGAGGCATTTTACTTTTAATACTAATAAGCAGTTTATTATATACGGCTTTAAAAAGTAAAAAAGTAGTCAGCACAGCTTTTAAGTTACCTTCTATATTTATAGAGCTTGGTTATATTGCTTTAGGAATTGTCTTGCTGATTATGGGGTCTAGATTAGCCATTAACCACAGTATTATTTTGGCTCGGTGGCTGGGGTGGAGTGAAAGTTTTATTGGCCTTACCCTAGTGGGCGTGGCCACCGGGTTGCCCGAGCTAATAACCTCTATAGTAGCTATTTATAAAAAACACTCTAGCATCGCCATTGGTGGTATTGTGGGTTCTAACTTATTTAACCTACTAGCTGTTCTTGGAGGAGTAAGCCTTATTCACCCCATCGCTCCCACAAAAAACATCACACACCTAACAGATCTACTAGTTTCTATTTTAGCCGCCGTATTATTGCTTTTTACGATGTTATACAAAACTTCCATTTCTCGCATAACTGGAATTATTTACTTATGTTTATATATTAGCTTTATAGCGTGGAGATTATAATATGAAGCTTAACATCCCCCTCCACTTAAAACCCTATATTATTACACAAGAAACCTCGGCCTATACTCCCGAAGATCACGCCGTTTGGAGATTTACACTAAGACAACTCACCGCTTTTTTAAAAACTCATGCTCATCCTTTTTATTTAGAGGGGCTGCGCAAAACAGGAATTACTGTAGAAAAAATACCCAGTATTAGTAACATAAACCAAGCTCTACAAAAAATAGGTTGGCAAGCTTGTCCTGTTAGCGGGTTTATTCCGCCATCGGTTTTTATGGAGTTGCAGTCTTATTCTATTTTGCCTATTGCTGCAGAAATTAGAAGCGTAGAACATATTTTATACACCCCCTCTCCAGATATTATTCATGAAGCTGCAGGGCACGCCCCCTTTTTGGCTTGCTCCGATTATTCGGCCTATTTAAAAAGTTATGCCGGTGTGGCTAAAAAAGCTTTATTAAGTTGGGAAGATTTAAACTTATACGAAAAAATTAGAGACCTTAGCGATTTAAAAGAACGAAAAGACAGCACAGAAAAACAAATACAAAAAGCCGAGTTAGCTTTAAAACAGGCCGGCGAAAAGCTAAGCTTTACTTCTGAGGCCGCATACCTAGGAAGAATGAATTGGTGGACTGCCGAATACGCTTTATTTGGAGATATAAATAAGCCCACTGTTTTAGGGGCAGGCTTGCTGTCTTCTATACTAGAGTCCGAAGATTGCTTAAAACCTGCGGTAAAAAAAATTCCTTTATCCATAGATTGCATAAACTACAACTATGATATTACAAAACCACAACCTCAGTTATTTGTTGCTAAAGATTTTAAAAATTTACACAACACTTTAAATGAATTTTCCAAAACTCTGGCTTGTAATGTTGGAGGCGACTATGCCCTTAACAAAGCCCAATCATCAAAACTAGTAAATACTATAGAGTTAAATTCTGGGTTACAAATTTCTGGAAAATTAACTAACAGCATTAACTGCAAAACCACGGGCTTAGCTGAAAGCAATCACAGTGCTATTTTTTTTAAACTAGAGGGGCCCACTCAATTGGCTTATAAAAACAAAGAGTTAAAAGGCCATAGTAAAAACTATCACGCCACTGGTTATAGCACTCCCTTAGGCACTGTTAAAAATATTGACTTAGCAAAAGCCTCCTCCAAAGAATTAAAAGAGTTAAATATAAAAGTGGGCCAAAAAGTTTTGCTAGCTTTTGACTCCAATATACAATTAACCGGTACTATTACTGACCTTTTATTTAAAGGCTCTCAATTGTTATTAATTAGTTTTGAAAACTGTTGTGTAAAGTACAAAGAGCAAATATTATTTGACCCTACATGGGGCGCCTTTGATCTTGCTGTGGGAACAAAAATTGTTTCTGTGTTTTCTGGCCCCGCCGATACCGCGACTTACAATGTGGATGTAAAAACTCAACCACAATGTATTGCTAAGGCAAAGCCCAGCATTGAACAGCAAAACCGCTTTTTGCTATATGAAGAATTGCAACATATACGACAATCTTTTTTGCAAAAAAACACGGTTACAAAAAATATTGATGCCCTTTTTGCAAAAATAAAAAATCAAAAACTACATTGGCTTGTTTTATTAGAACTTTATGAGCTTAGCGTTTGGAGCAACAGCCCTGTGCAAAGTGATGTGCTTTCTTTGTTAAAACATTTAGAGTTAAACACTCATGATAGCCGTTGCTTAAAAAGAGGGCTGAACACCGTTTAACACCGCTAATTATTTACACCTAATTATTTAGTATAGCTAATAATCGTTGAATGAATGGCTTTGTAAAACCTTTTAAAAAAACCCAACGCTTGTTAGGCAACAATCTTTCGCTGTTTTTTGTCTTAGCCTTTTGTAGCGGTTCTTTTATCACCAAGGATAAGGGAGATTGCTCTAACTCTTTTAACTCTATCTGCTTTTGGTCAATTTTATTTATCACGGCATAAGCCACGCCTTGTTTGCCTTGTATAATAAAGTCATTAACCTCACCTATTAAGGCTAGTAAGGCCACCACTCGCCCAACAGGGTTCTTCCAAGCCCAGCGTCTAATTTTTTTAAAAATTAGGCCTACAAAAACTCCCACATCTAAGCCTAAATAATAATTATCCCATTTTTCTAAGTTCACTGCTAACACCTCCAACTGAGACAAAGAAAAAGTAGTCGAGCTAAATACTTGGCAATGTGGTTTTGCTTTTTTACTGGCACTTATACATTCTACAACTAAAAAATTTTGTTTGGTGTTTTCTATTGCAGGGTTTTGTTTGGTACTTTCTATTGCAGGGTTATTTATAGGTTGTAAATAATAAGTGATCAATTGCTGCGAAGGCCGCATAGGGAAAGTCTTTAAGCCTGGAGTTCTAGCATAAATGGAGGTACAAAAAAAATAGACAACAATAAAGACTATACGCATTGGTAAGACTTTAACAAAATTTTACCAATAGGGCTTGCGTAAAAAAGAGTTTGTAATTATTTCAAGGGTCTGTCCCTCTTACTTAATTTAAAACTCCGTAAGGGTTTCCGGCTTGTTCGATTAAATATAAAATAGGCTTAATGTTTGCTTTATACACTTTATCGATGACTCCCGCGCCAGGGTAAAAACCACCTCTCCCTGCACTTTGTTTTGGAGAAAGCTCAAAGGTAAAACAAAAAATACCATGTTCTCCATAAGCCCAATCGCAAGTGTCTCCCGAGGCAACATAAAGATCAGAAGCCTTCATGGGCTTATAATTGTTCCACTTAGCCATGGTTTGTGCCATGGTTTCAAAAACTTTTTGATCACGGCCTCCCACCTGAGCATCTTTCCCTCCCCATGGGTACAAAATTAATTCTGAAAAGGTATGAAAAGAAAGTAAAATAGTAATGTTTTTATGCCCTTCTACAAAATTTTTAACCGCCACGGTTTCTGGCTCTGACAAGGGTTTAGGGCCCATAAATACATCACTACCCTCTTCTTTAGAAGAACCACCCGTCCCCCAACCAAAAGGATAATTGCGATTAAGGTCTACCCCAAAGCTTCCTCTGGGATTTAAACTTCTGTTTTTTCTCCAATACTTATAATTTCGCCCCTCAATATCATACATAGAACCATCGGCATTTAACATGGGTACAAAATAAATATCTCTAGTGTCTATCAACTGTTTAATTTTTTCGTCTTTAGAATAATTTTCTAACAAGGTTTTTAATGTCATCATGGGAATTTCTACAGACAAATGTTCTCTAGCATGATGGGCTCCAACAAAAAAAATTCCTGGCAATGATTGGTTTGATGATTTTTTTGCGGTGATTCTAATTCCTGGAATCTCTCTTCCTGCTACCGTAGTCCCTAAAGAAAAACGACTAGAAATATCAGGAAATTGTTTTGCCAATGCATCAAGCTCTGTTACCACCTCTTTATAAGTGTGATATCTTTCATCGCCAGAAGGAAATTGGTCTCCAAAATCTATAGGAGGAAAAAACTGTGTTAAATTCCATGTTTTAGTAGATACAATATATTTTGATAAATGCTTTTTAACCTGCTTAAGATCATAAGGGCTAACTACACTGTATATATAGTCTCCCTCTAAGCTGTCGGGATGCACAAAATTTGCAATTTCATTTCTTTGCTGTTTCGTTTTTGCTAAAAATTTTACGGTATGGCGTTGCCCATTATCAAAATAAGGCCCCTGATTAGCTTTTATCAAAAGATTAGCGCTAAAAAAAACCATTATAAAAAACACAAAAAAAGTACGCAACATAAAACCCTCCATGATTGTAGTGCACGCCCAATGCTATAAAGTAAAAACCCGCCCTACAAACAAAGCCTTGCAAACTGGACTATTGGCCTAGACCTTTATTAAGCGCAAATATTTGCTTGTAATAAAAAATAGTGTTAATTTCAAAAAATGTTAAAAGAAACATCCTCTGTTGCCAAAACTCGCCTTCCCCTTTTTTCTTTTTTTAGTGAATTTCAGCTACCACAGCTATGCTTAACTTTTACTGTTAAAGCCCCTAAAGAACTACTTTCCCTTTTAAATAAAAAGCAAATAAACCCTTCTCTCTTTTTAATGTTTTATCTTGCTAAAACTTCTTTGCATATTCCCCAGTTTCGCTTAAGAGAAAAAGCTGGCACTCTTATGGAGGTAGATTCTGTTACCTGTTCGTATTTAGTGCAAAGCCCCTTAACCCAAATTAATTTTTGCTACATTCCTTACCAAAATCATTTAAATAATTTTCTTGTGGAGGCTAAAGAGCAAGAAGATAAAGCCGCTAAGGCAGAGCATATTCAAACAAAACAAAATATTAAAAGCCCTTTAATAGAGGTGGTTGCCATGCCCCGCTTAAACATTACCTCTGCTTTAAGCCCTGTTCGTAATACTAAGGATATCTCTACACCTTTGTTCACTCTAGGGAAAATAGCACAACAAACCCATTGCACATCGTTTAGTTTAACTATTCGCACTCATCATGGTTTGGTTGATGGCCTGCATAGCGCACAATTTATAGATAGCCTACAAAATAATCTTACCCAATGGGTCTCTCAAAATAAATAACTGCTATGCCTCACTTTACTAAAAACTCTATGCCTTGGTTTAACTTTGCTAAAACTGCAGAGTATGTAGTAATGTCTACTACCGTAGATATATGTATGTTTAATTTTATTCCTAAAGTGAAGGAACGAAAAATAAAGCCTGTACATTTTTTTCTTTATGCTTTGTCTAAAGCGCAATGGGAAATTCCAAACTTTCGATTAAGAATAGAAAATGGAAAGCCCAAAGAAATAGATTCTTTAATTTGCACTTATCCTGTAAAAAATCCTCACATAGAACTTAATCACTCCATTATCAACTACCAACACGATAAAGGAATTGCCACATTTACAAAAGAAGCACTAAAAAGTGACCACATTGCCGTTAATGAAAAAGCCGCAGTGTCTGAACCTTTAACCTCCAATTGGTTTTTAGCTAGCATTGCTCCTTTTTTAGATTTTACATCCTCTTGCCCCACTGTTAATTATCATGGTTTTTGTTCGCCACTTTTTTTAGCTTCTCGATTTACTATTCAAGGCGACAGCCTTTCTTTTAAACTTAACTCCACCCTTAACTCCACCTTACTTAACCACTTTGACCTTCAAAACTTGGTTCAAAAATTTACAGATAATATTGCAGATGTAGACAAACTGACTAACAATAATGGTCACAAAAAACCCTTAAAAAACACTATCTCTTAATTACAAGCTCCCGCTTGGGGCTGTTGCGAGTCATAGAGAATAGTGCTATAAAACTAGTGGTCGGGTCCCATACAATAGGGAGTTTGTGAATCCCCCAGGTTCGAAAGAAAGCAAGGGTAGTAAAAATTCTATGTGCTATGGGTAGCTCGATCGCTTATTTTGCAATAAAAAAATAATGAAAAAGGTATAAGTGGCTTATGAAGTGATTGCGCGTAAATGGCGCCCCCTTAATTTTGATCAACTGTTAGGCCAAGAACATATTAGCCAAACTTTAAAAAATGCCATTACCAACAAAAGGCTTTCTCATGCTTTTTTATTTACTGGTCCGCGAGGAACAGGCAAAACCTCTGCCTCTCGCATTTTAGCAAAAACTTTACGCTGCGAAAACAATAGCAAACTGTCTAAAGCAGAACCTTGTAACGCTTGCGACCAATGCTTAAAAATTACTGCTGGGCAATCTTTAGATGTTTTAGAAATAGATGGCGCCTCTAACAATGGTGTAGATGCTATTAGAGAAATAAGAGAAACCATAAAGTATATGCCCTCTTCAGGAACCTATAAGCTCTACATTATAGACGAAGTACATATGCTTTCTAATAGTGCGTTTAACGCTTTATTAAAAACTTTAGAAGAGCCTCCCCCCCATGTTATTTTTATTTTAGCCACCACAGAAGTGCAAAAAATTCCCGACACTGTGCTGTCTCGCTGCCAAAGATTTGATTTTCGACGCATTTCTATTTCTGTTATTAGCCAACACTTAGAAAACATTTGTAAGCAAGAAAACATAACTCCCGATAAACAAAGTTTATTTTTAATTGCAAAACATGGCGAAGGTTCTATGAGAGATAGCCAAAGTTTATTAGACCAAGTAATAACCTTTAGCGGAAAAACCTTGTCCTTAGAAAAAAGTATTCAAATTTTAGGGCTCACCCCAAGAGAGTTGCTAAATCTTAGCTTAGAAGTGTTTGTAACCGCCGAGGTAGAAAAATCGAAAAGTCTTATTGAAAATTTATCTCAATCTAGCGTAGACCCTAAAGTGTTTTTAGGAGAGCTTATAGAAGAAATTAGACACTTGCTTTTAATAAAAACCTGCCCCAGCAATGTAGAAAATCTTATTCCCTTAAGCGTAAATGACCAAGAGCACTTAAGTGGCGTTGCAAAAAAATTGTCTCATAAACAAATATATTTTCTTTTTAAAGAGGCGTTAAACGCTTACGAAGACTGCTCTAAAATGCCTGACCCCTTTATGATTTTAGAGTTTTTTTTATTAAAGCTGCCTTATCAAATTCATAATTTAGAAAACTTTTCAACAACAGTAGGCGCAGCACAAACAAAGTCTTTTGCTGCCCTAAATACAGCAGGGCCTAAAGCCTCTGCTGTAAAAAATAGCACGCAAACTCTTGATAAAAATAAAAACGCAACCATGGCTTCGGCCCCAACTAACTCTTTTAGCGAACAGCCCGATTTTGCTTATTATTGGACTTCGTTAGTTAAAAAAATTGCCAGCATTAACCCTCCCCTTAGCAGCAAGCTATCGCATACTTTTTTACAAACCGTAGAAAATAAAATTATTAAAATTGGAGTTCCAAAAAGCCATGAATTTTTACTAGAAGAATTTTCTGATAAAAACTTTACGAAAAAATTAAAAAATTATATTAAAACCTTTTGGAATCGCGACTATGATTTAGAGTTTTTTTTAAGCTATGCCACAGAACATCAAAAAAGCCTTAGTGGCCAAATACAGCAACAAGAGGAAGCCGAAACCACAGAGTTACAAAATAAAGTTGACCAAAATGATTTAGTTCAACAAATTAAAAAAGAGCTTGGGATTAATGTTAAAAGCATAAAAAAAATAAAAAATTAAACTAAGGATAAAAAATGAAAGGTTCTAAAAATATGGCCGGTGGCATGCAACAAATGCTTAAGCAAGCCAATCAAATGCAAAGTCGCATGAAAAAAATTCAAGAAGAATTAAAACAAAAAACCTATTCTGCTAAGGCCGGGGGCGATGCCGTTTGCGTTAGTGTTTCGGGCGAATATTTATTATCTAAAATTAGCATTCAAGACGAGCTATTTAAAGATGCCGACAGCGAAACGCTACAAGATTTAATTATTATTGCCAGCAACGAGGCTATTAAAGCTGCAAAAAAAGATTCGGAAACACAAATGAACCAAGTTACTGGCGGAGCTATGCCTGGTTTGTTTTAATATTTATGCAACACATTCCTTCGCTACAAAACCTTATTAACGAACTTTGTAAACTTCCTGGCATTGGTGTTAAAACTGCACAAAGGCTGGCTTACTTTATTTTAAAAAATTCTTCTAAAAATATTCCTCCTCTAATACAGTCTTTACAAAATATTAAAGCCAATGTTCGTTTATGTTCAAAGTGCTTTGATTTTACAGAGCAAGAAACAATTTGCTACACTTGCTCCAGCCCAAAGCGCAACCCCCAAAGCCTTTGCGTTGTTGAAGACCCCTCTGGTATTCAAAAAATAGAATCCGCTGGTGTTTACAATGGAAGGTATCATGTTTTACACGGCAGCCTTTCTCCTTTAGACGGCATTGGGGTAGATGATTTAAAAATTGCAGAACTTTTTAAAAGGATAGAGCAATCATTAACCACCCAACTACCTATTACAGAAATTATCTTTGCCTTAGACCCTGACCTTGAAGGAGATACCAGTATTTTATATATCTCTAAACAACTTCGCAATTACCCTAATGTTAAAATTACTCAGCTTGCCCATGGAGTCCCTGTGGGAGGGGATATTGAATACATTAGCTATCGAACCTTAGCCAAGGCCTTAGAAAACCGAATAGATATTTCTTAAAATCTACCTTAAAGAATAGATTTAGTACCAAAGCCTTGCTTTTTAAAAACAAAGTACGCTTTAATAAAATATGTCTTTTATTAATTATGTTGCTAATGAAATTACTTGCAAAATTGTATACTGCGGGCCTTCTTGTGCAGGTAAAACTACCAACTTACAATGGATATACCATAACTTACAAAGCCAACAATCTAACGAGGTAATACAATTACCTTTTGACATAGAACGCACTTTATTTTTCGATTTTCTTCCCCTGGCTTTAGGCAAAGTTCAAGGGATTAATGTAAAGTTTCATTTATATAGCGTGCCTGGCGAATTGTATTTAAAACAAAATAGAAAAATTATTTTAAATGGAGTAGATGGAATTGTGTTTGTTGCTGATTGCTTGCCCGAACAAAAAAATAATAATATGGATTCTTTAAAAGATATTCAAGGCATTCTTTCAAGCCTTGGTTACAACATTAAAAACATGCCCTTTGTATTTCAATATAACAAAACAGACAGCCCTAATGCTTTAGATATTAACGAAATGCGGTTAAGCCTTAACCGCAACCAAAATAAAGATTTTTTAGCCAAAGCTATAAAGGGAGAGGGAGTTTTAAATACTTTTAAAGGCATTTCTCAACTTATACTGGCGCAAATTCAATCCAAAAGTTAAATACTGCGCAAGCATTTGTAAGCTAGCTGAACCTCTGTCCCTCTGGGTAATTCTGGAGTAAATTTAAGTGTTTTTCCATGACGCGTAACCTTCCCACTATAAGGTTTATACCTATTGGTCTTTGATGCCAAAGACACCTCTATTTTAGAATCGACAGGGACGCAATACAAAGGCAATTGTTCGCGGTAAGTTTTTAGGGAACGGGCAATCAGCCCCAGTCCTATTGGTGAATAGTACTGAGAAGCACAAATATCGCTCATTATTCCAGGCGACAGACCCGTGCCTTTTTTTAACTTTTCTGTTGGTTCTACTAACTTTGCATAGGTGTTAGCAGGGTGTGCGCAAGGAGCTCTGTAACAATTTTTGTCTTTAATAATTTCTTTTAAACTACATTCTTTTACGGGTTCTCTGAGAGAATTTTTGCGGTAATATTTTCCACACAAGGCATTTTGTTCCTCTAAACATTTAGCGCCTTTACTGTCGTCTGGCATTACCACAATAGCATTTACACTAAACGCTTTATTAGGGCTTACCTGTAAACCAACTTTAGACACTAAAGTTTCTGGCAAATTATATTCCTTTAAATTTTTTCCTCTAGAGTTTTCATCTTCGTCAGAAATAATAATAATCGAAAAGAATGAATGGTCTCTAAAAAAATAATTATAGCCTTTGTCTAAAAAAGAATTTACCGCTTTAATACCACTTTCTTTTCCCGAAGGACATTTTGCAGGATTAAAACCGCTGCTCTCACAGTCTAGAGTTTCTTGTCGCTGAATAGTCTCTTGAAACAAAGCCCCCGCATTTTCAGCATAATAAGGGTTAGAAGCGTCGTTACTAATAATATTATTTTTATTTCCAAAGGTTAATAATTTTCCTGCGTTGCGAGTAACATCTGTGGTGATTATACCAATTTGATACGAAATACTTTCTCTGCCTAAGCTCTCTAAGTCTGCTAAAAATCGAGTAAAATTCTTGGCCATATTTCTTTGCTCTGCCGACATAGAGCCCGAATTATCTACAACAAATAATAAATCTACTCTACCTAAAATTGTTGTGGGATAAGAAAACTTTTGATATCCGTCATCAGTGTGCTTACAGGCAGGCGAACCATGAGCCCTACGCAATTGAGAACAAACAGGCCCCACGCCTTCTTCAAAGTTAACCTCACTGCAACCAACATATACACCAAAAGAAAAGCCCATTAATACTAGCGCTTTAAAAAACTGTCCCCACATAATTGACCCATGGTTTAAATATTTTTTTAACTAAATACTTTCTCTTTCATGTAATTAATCGGTCAATTAATGAATTAAATAAAAAAATAAAAAAACCTAGACTAAATGCTAGAGGGTTTTTGCAACCACTGATTGTAAGTTAGTTTAAGAAAGAAGAAGTGGTGGCTCGAGGCGGACTTGAACCGCCGACACAAGGATTTTCAGTCCTCTGCTCTACCAACTGAGCTATCAAGCCACAACAAGAACCTAATTTACTAGCTCTGTCTATTAAGGGCAAGCAAATTTCCTAAAAAATTAACTGGCTACTAAGTAAAAAAATAGGCTTTTTAAAAGCGCTAACCTAAGGCTTGGCTAATATCGGCCAACAAATCCTCTTTGTTTTCAATACCTATACTTAAACGAATAAGCGTATCATCAATACCCAAAGATGCTCTTTGCTCTTTGGGCACCGAAGCATGAGTCATAATACCTGGGTGTTGCGCTAAAGACTCTACCCCTCCCAAACTTTCTGCTAAAAAAAAGAGTTTTAAATTTTCTAAAAATTTACAAGCATCCTTAACGCCTCCTTTTATATAAAAAGAAACAACGCCGCCAAACCCGCTCATTTGTTTGCAGGCTAACTGGTGTTGTGGGTGATTTTTTAATCCTGGATAAATAACTTTAGCCACTCTTTCGTGCTTTTCTAAAAAATTAGCCACACACAAAGCGTTTTCTTGGTGCTTTTCCATGCGCACTGCTAAAGTTTTTAAACTTCTTAGGGCTAAATAAGAATCAAAAGTGCTTGCTATAGCCCCTATAGAATTACTTAAAAAAGCGATTTGTTCTGACAAAGCTTTATCTTTAACTACAATAGCTCCTCCAATAATATCACTGTGCCCATTAATAAACTTAGTAACAGAGTGTACAACAATGTCGGCCCCCAAACTTAAAGGTTGCTGAAAATAAGGGCTCATAAAAGTATTGTCTACGGATAATAAAATATTTTTTTTATGAGCATGGTCGGCAATTTTTTGTATATCAAAAATTTTTAATGTTGGGTTAGTGGGCGTTTCTAACCAAATCATTTTTGTATTGTCTTTAATAAAAGAGGTCCAGTCCTCTTTTGACAAATCTACAAAAGAAAACTCTAAACCTAATTTTTTAAATACTTTGTCAAATAATCGAAAAGTACCGCCATACATATCATCGCCTGCAATAATATGATCCCCTGGTTTTAATAAATGCAAAACCAAACTTGTTGCAGCCGAACCAGAGGCCAGCGCAAAACCAGCGCAACCCCCCTCAAGACTAGCTAAACAATCTTCATAAGCCTTTCGAGTGGGATTAGAGGTTCTGCTGTATTCATAACCCGTATGTTTTCCTGGAGATTTTTGCACAAAAGTAGAACTCATATACACAGGAGTCATAACCGCCCCTGTTTCTTTGTCTGGTTCTTGCCCAGCATGAATAGCACGAGTAGAAAAGCCGAGTTTGTTTTTAGTGTTTTTCATATTTCCCCTTTGTTGTTACTGCTTAATGATATAAAAAATTATTCTAATATTACATAAGATATATGCCAAGGATTAACAATAATAAATAGTACGAAAAGTAATACAATTTATCTTTAACTAAAATAGACTGCAAAGCCTTTAATACAACAAGCCCCACAAGAAACGATACCATAAAGCCTACAAACATTTTAAACATAGAAACCGAAGTGTAAGACACCGTAGAAAACTCTAACAAAGACGCTCCTAAAATTACTGGCACCATTAAAGCAAAACTAAAAAATCCGGCCGTCAAAGGTGGCAAGCCCAACAGCCTGCCTGTAGCAATAGTTAATCCCGACCGACTTAACCCCGGAAAAACAGATATGCCCTGCACGCAACCAATAAAAAAAGCTGCTTTTATACTTAAGTGATCTAAGCTAGATAGTAATAATTTTGAATTATGTTTTAAAGAAAAGTCCCCCTCGACACTTCCTTCGCCTTGCCCAAAGCGTTTTCTTCCCCAATAACTAAATAATAAAACCACAGCAGTTATAAAAAAGAATACAGCAATTAATGGCAAATTAAAAACCATTGCCTGTACTGTGTTTTTTAATAACAAACCTATAACCCCTGTGGGAAAACAAGCTACTATAATGCACAACATAAATTTTTTATATTTACCAAGATTTTTTAAAAACAAAAATAACACTTTTCTATAAAAAACCAAAACAGAAAGCACTGTGCCTAAATGCAAAACCAACCCTATTCCTAGCGCTTCTGAGGGGTTAAAGGAAAAAAAATTTTCTAACAAGGATAGATGCCCCGAACTAGATACAGGAAAAAATTCTGTTACCCCTTGCAATATTGCTAAAATAACTATGCTCCACATTCTTTAAAGCTACCTAAGGTTAGCTGTAAAAGCAAAGTCTTACCTTTTAAAAAAACTACTTTGCAAAATTAGCGGCGCTTTAGAGGGTACAAAAAAAGTGGCTTGCCCCTTATCTTGACCAGAAACCCACTGCATATGGTGCCAGCCTACCCGTAAGGATAAAGAAATAACAGGAGTGTACCCCACAAACACCTCGTCAATAAACACCTTTTTCCAACTGTCTGTAAAAATAGACAAGCTAGAGTAAGCTTGTGCAAACTTTAATGGCTTATTAATTGGAGAGGAGTAAGGCATAAACATTAAAAAATTGGCGATAAAAAATAAATACAAAGATGATTTTAATAGGCTTTGTAACAGCGAAACTTTTATAATCTGCAGTGACTTTGGTAACCATAGGTTTAGTTTAAAAATAATCTTTCTAAGCCTCTCGTTTTTATCAGCCCCTGGAAATAAGTGAAAGTTTTCTATTTTTTTAGTTTTTTCTTGATGCTTTTGGCTTTGTAAAAAGGAATATGCAATTTTTTTACACAAACTTTTTACTTCTTCGTCAGAATAAAACCACTCCTGCAAGGCATTTTTTTTCTCTAAAAAAGCAGAGCTTCTTTCTTTTGGATTAGCACTTGTTAAGATATTAAAAAACTCTAAATCCTGTTTTTTTAATTCTATACCCGAACTTTGTAATAAAAGCTGTCTTAAGATACCTAAACTATATAAATCACTTTCATAGCAGGGTTGCTTTTCGTAAAATAGCTCTGGCGCACAAAATTTTGGGCTCGTGTACAAAACTTCTAAGCTTTCTCCCTGCACTCCAAAATCAATAAGCTTTAAACTCCCCTGCAAAGTAAATAAAATATTGCGTGGGTTTATATCTCCATGAGCAACTCCAAATTTTTGTAAATCGCTTAAGCCCCAATATAATTGTGTGCAAATACAGTTTATTTCTAAAATGGACAAAGAACCTTGATCTAATAAATTTTGTAAAGACACCCCTTCAATATATTCTAACACTAAGGCCGGCCGTCCTAATATCCACTCCCAGCCCAAAATACGAACACAATAGTTAGAAAAAATTTTGGATAAGCTTTCAAATTCCCTTTTCCAAATATCTGCTAAAACCTTAGATTTTAAAATTTTTAAAGCCATAACCTGAGATAAATTATGACTCTCATCGGCTTTTACGACCTTATAAACTTCGCTATGCAAGCCTTCTCCTATTTTAGCACAAACATTATAGGAAAAAGACTGAGGCTGAAATTTTTTAGGCATAAGCCTTAATATTCAATAATTTAACCAAAAGACGGAAAAAACTATAAAAAAAAGCTTATTTCTGCTTTCTGTAACTTATTGTTTTTAATGAGTATTTTACCTTTTTAGCGCAATCCTTAGGTAAGCTTTTTAAGTCTAGCCCTAACAATTCCTTTTCTTTTTTTATTACAGTTACATTTTTTGCACACAACTGGCTTAATAAAGATAATCTAGCCTTTTTGGCCTTTAAATTAACAGGAAAATACCTAGCCCATTGCACCTCTAACTTCCAACAATGGAGGGGGATGTGTTGCAATTGTACCTCTCTTTTACACAAAGCCAACAATCGCTTATTTTGTTTTTTTAAAAAAATATTTTTAGCATATTCTTTTTTGGTTTTTACGCCCAACAAAAACGAATGTTTGCTTTCCAACACCCCTTGCTCTTGTAGCAAAAGTAATAACAATAGCTTTTCCACCTAAATCTCCTTTTGTGATAATTTTACGACAATTGGTTTAAAAAATTTTGCAATAATGGCCCAAAAAGTAGTAATAAAAAAGCGGGTAATTGAAAAAACAACAAAGGAACTAACATAATATAGGGTAATTTAGATAATTGGCGGTGCGCCTGTCGCCAAGCTTCTTCAAATAATTCTTTTTCTAAAGCTTTTAAAGGGGCATACACGCTTCTTCCCTGTAAGCCAAAATGCAATAGCTCGAAGAAACTACTTTTTAAATAGGAACTTTTTTTCTTTATTAATGCGTCTAAGCTAGCGCCCGACTCCCAATGTTGCAAAAATTCTCGCAATTCTAGCGCAAAAGCATCTGAATTTTCAAAAACCCACGTATTTAAACTTAATTTTAAGTAAACCCCTTGTTTTAGGCTTAAAGTAATATAAGAAGTGCAGGATAATATACTAGGTAGCTTCATAAATGCCTTATTTTAAAATTTCCACTTCCATTTTTTTCCATAAATTAAAACTAACAAAATTCCTGTAAAAAATAGTGCCACCGAAGATAAAATTAAAATTAAATGCTCAAAAAAATGGTAATTAAAAATGGTATAAAGCAATAAACTTATAAATAACAACGCCATAATAATCGTTTGAGCATAAACCTGATAGGTAACATCCATATACTTTTTCTTTAAATTATTAGTAAATTTTAACGATTCTTGATAATGTTTTAAGGTTTCTAAGGCTCGGTGCGGGCTTTTTTCTGCAAATTGAAGCTCTTTAATAAAATCTAAAATATACTTTGGATAACTAGCCCTAGAAGGCTGGTGCATTAAGATAATATATTGTAAAAGATGCTCTAATTGACCCCTAACATAGCCCTCAAACCGATTTGTAGCATAAATAACACCAGCTCTAAACGATTCTCCCAACTGTATTTTTAAAATCAAAATGTCTAAAAAAGATAGTAATATAATGTAAAATTGCTTTCTTTTATAAATAGAAAATAGTTTCTCTATTAAGATAATTAATAAGCTGAAGCCATAAATCCACAAATACCAAAATATCATTTGGCTAAAAAAACCCATAAAAACAATGCAACCGCCTATATATAAGGACACAAGGCCCGTTAAAAAAGAATTAGAAAAGTAGGATTTGTTTTTTAATGCTGTTAAAGTCCGAAATAAAACCCAATATCCGAAGTATAAATGCAATCCATAAATGCTAAAGGAAAAAAAGTTCATATTTTTATAAAACTGCAAAAATATATCCAACTACACTAAAGTTTATTTTTTTATTGACGATTAGTGTTATAGGTTTCAGAATAAAAAATAAGCCAGCACGAATGCAATTTAAAAAAAACTCCTGGGAGGATGTTATGGCAGTAAAAAAGAAAACAACTAAAAGAAAAGTTGTAAGAAAAAAAGCAACTAAAAGAAAAGTTGCTAAAAAGAAAGTAACTAAAAGAAAGGTTGCTAAAAAGAAAGTAACTAAAAGAAAAAAAGTTACTAAAAGAAAAAAAGTTACTAAAAAGAAGAAAGTAACTAAAAGAAAGAAGAAAGTAACTAAAAGAAAAAAAGTTGCTAAAAAGAAGAAAGTTACTAAGAAAAAGAAGAAAGTAACTAAAAGAAAAGTTGCTAAAAAGAAGAAAGTAACTAAGAAAAAGAAGAAAGTAACTAAAAGAAAAAAAGTTGCTAAAAAGAAGAAAGTTACTAAAAGAAAAAAAGTTACTAAAAAGCGTACTACTCGTAAAAAAAGATAAATATATTTTTTTAACGAAACAAACACGCTGGCAATTTTTAAATCAAAGGACTGTAAATTTACAGTCCTTTTTTTTTGTTTACAGTGACTATTTTTAAGGTACTATAATAATAATGAATGTAACTAGCTTTGATGCCACTACCGTTATTTCATGGATTGCAATAGTAATTCTTTCTTGTAGCTATTGGTTTCAAATATGGAAAATCCACATACATAAAGAAGTAAGAGATTTATCCATGGTGTATCACATATTACTGGCCGTGGGGTTTGGGGTACTAACTTATACTGCTTGGAAAGAAGACTCTACCATATTTTTAGTAAAGCAAATTGCAACCACTATCCCTGTACTTGTTATTATTGGACAAATTTTAGTTCACAAAAAAGATCACTGGCATGATGATAGTGATGAGTTTTGCGTTCAATGCTCTAGCGAAATTGAACAAGATTGGAAATTTTGCCCCTACTGTGGACATGCAGGTACCTCGGCTTAATAAGAATAAAAGCCTTTTCCTGACTTTCTTCCTAACCAACCCGCCTCCACATACTTTACTAATAAGGGACAAGGAGTATATTTTCCTCCCCCTAAACCTGTGTCTAAAACTTCCATAATCGCCAAGCAGGTATCTAACCCAATAAAATCGGCTAAAGCCAACGGCCCCATGGGTTGATTCGTTCCTAATTTCATTCCTAAATCAATATCTTCCACGCTAGCCACCCCTTCGTGAAGGACAAAAACGGCTTCGTTAATCATTGGCATTAAAATGCGATTGATAATAAACCCTGGCATGTCTTTGCTTGATTTTACAAAAACTTTTTCTAAGCTTTCTGCTAGTTGCTTTACTTTTAAAAAAGTGTCTTGAGAGGTTTGCAAGGCTTTAATGCCCTCTACCAACTTCATAATGGGAACGGGGTTCATAAAATGCATACCCATAACTTTGTCTGGTCTATTGGTATGCCCTGCAATTTTAGTAATAGAAATAGAAGAAGTGTTAGAGCATAAAATGGCTTCTGGTTTACAAATAGCATCTAGCTCTTTAAAAATTTTTAATTTTAAAGCAATGTTTTCGCTAACGGCTTCGATAACAAAATCGCTATTTTTTGCTGATTTTAAATCTTGCGCACAAGTGATTAAAGACAAAATATTTTCTTTCTCTTTTAAAGAAATTTTTTCTTTTTTAATTAACCGGTCACAGCTAGTGGAAATACTATTTACTGCTGTCTCTAAAATTTTAGAACTTTGGTCTATTAAAGTAACGCTGTGATTTTTTTGTGCTAAAACTTGAGCAATGCCCGAGCCCATTTGCCCAGCGCCAATAATAGAAATATTCATAACGACCCTTTTCTACTAGTTAGTGCATCTTGAAAATAAATCTTCATAAGGTATTATAAAATCTCCTAATGGCTTATAAAGCCCATTTTTAGTTTCAAAATTTATAATCCCGCCTAGCCCCCTTCCATTATTCCAGTTCCCAGACTGTCCGCTGATAATAATCGTACCAAAGTTATCTTGCAAATAGGCTGCAAAGCGCCTAACACAGCCATTATTATCTAGTTCTACATAAGGCCTACCGTACTTTCTTAGAGTGCTGCCCGGATTATAGTGCCTAAAAGTAGGGGCAAATACGCCTCTTTCGGTAGTTTGAAACTGGTCCTCGAATGCAATTTGAAGGGACCCTCCTGTAATATTACGACCAGAGTAACTTAGGCTTCCCTTAAAAAATATATCCGTAAGATTATTACCCGGATTTCTTGGACCTGCTGGCCATAAAAAATCTATCGCAGAAGATCGTGAATAACTAACCCTGCCAGGAAAGGAAGATAAATCTACAGAAGATCGTTTTCCACGCTCGCCAAAAGAACCTCCACCAGAACCACCTCCACAAGATAATTGTGTCATTGCAATAATAGTTAAAAATATATATTTTATCATAAGTGTCTCCTTTAAATTATAAAACTATATTAAGGAGAAAGCTCGTTAAAAGCAAAACTTTTTTCTTCCCATAAGACAAAAGAAGTTCTAAACTAAAAAAGCATGGCAAAAAAATTAAAACACCAAGAAGCAGCTATCGATGGAGATGCTTTGTTTCAAGACCTTCCCCTTGCTGTGGGCTTGTATGATGCCATGTTAAGCCTTAGAACTAGCGAAGACATTTCGCCCTCACAATTTCAAGACTACTCCAAATACAGAGAAGCCAGCATAGAAGAGCCCACAGAAGTTTGGCGCTCTATGAGTGGCGAACAAGACATTTTAGTTAGCTTTATTAAAGATTACTCCCTAGACAGTGTGGAGAAAAAATTTTGGTATATCGCGGTAACCTTAGAAGACTCGCAAGCTCAATCACACACTTTGTTGCTTTCTTTTCCCACTCGAGACCAAAATCTAGTACAGCGATACCAAAATGGTGAGCAAATTAATGTGGAAGAAATAGAACGAGAAGACAGTCATTAACAACAAAACTCTGTTGTTAAACTATTAATATTTTTTTGTTAAAGTTAGTAATTCGTCTGCTAAAAAGCTGACTTGCGATTGCGCCGTTTTTAACTGAACCAAAGAGTTTTGCAATGTAAAAAGTAATTCGTCCACAGAGCAGGCATGAAGGTTAATGGGCTTGGATGCAAAGTCTAAACTTGGCTTGCGCGCTGAAGAAATGCTTAAAAATTTTTCTTCTTCAGAAAAATTTAAAACCCTTTCTTGTGATACTACTAACGACAACTTAGACACTATAACTCCTAGCAAGCCTAGCTTAGTATTAATTATAAGATTATAAAACTTAAATAATCTTACAATTTATATATCAAGTTTTGTGCCAAAAAAGTGTCTCTTATTTGTACTCACAGTCTAAAGAGGCCTTATCTATACTAGACAGTTGGCGTCTTTGTGGCTGGGCGCCATAGGGTAAAACGGGGTTCATCACGCTTTCAGGGTCTTCTTTTATGTGTTTTAAGCCCACAACATGTAATAACTCGTGAATATATAAAGACTTTAAATCCACACCCGATGGTTTAGCCACTTTTAAAAAAAAGTCATAAGCCGAGGCATTAATTATAACATCTGCCTCTATAATCGATGCCCCTCTCCAGCGAGTACGAGTTATAGCTTGTTTACTATGAAATTGTTTAGGCCATGTAGTGCTAATCCAATAAATACCAGACTTTCCATCTTGTTCTATGGTTGCACTATTTCCCCAGGCTTTTTGCCATTTTAAAGAGGGCGTAACTCCCATTACTATATTAAAAAATATTTTATTGTGCTGTTTATGAATAGCGTCTACTGCCTCGGTTACAGCCTTTCGCTGCAGTTCATTAGTCCCGTCATCCATAAACAAGTTTATAGGCAAGTTATTCCATGCCACTCGCTGCCCTTTGTATTGAGAAAAGTTACAACCTTCTTCGGGGGACAAAAATATTCCCTCTAAACAAGAGCTTAAAAAGAAGCTGCATACTAATAGTATTAAAGGTGTTTTCATACTAACCAGGTCATCGGCTACAATTAAAAAAATAGACACTAGCCTTAGTCATGTTTTTTTGAAATTTCTGTATAACAATTATACACCTGCCTGTTGTTAAAATATTTTACATAGTTCTTTGTATTGTTTTGAAACTAAAGCTTAAGAGAGAGGCCTAAATGTCGATAGCTTTCATAGGAACAATAAGGAAACAGTATATGAAAGCACAAACATTCAGCCTAGAAAATAAAAGTACGCTACTCAGTTTTATTAATAAGGCGTCAGGCTTACAAATAAAGAAAAGTACTAACGATTATATTATAATAGAGCAGTTAGAGGACAAAAGCTTTTTAAAAATTTTTTTCCATCACATTGACTATATTTCTTTTTCTAAAGATGCACGAAAAGAAAGTTATATCCAATTAAACTTTATTAACAATACTAAATGTATATTAACTAGTGATTTAATTGGCTTCTCTCCAGTAAAAAGTTTATTACTAAATAAAAACTCCTTGCCAGAAGTGGTGTCGAGCATAGATTTATTAAACATCCTTGAAGCCTTCGAAGCTAGTCTTCGCAATTCTGGAAACTCGGAAGACTTTTTGTTTTTAAACCAAGTTTATAATGCGGTATTAAATGGCGGAAAAAAAGTAGGTATGGAGTGGAATTTTCACACACCTCACTTACATAGCTTGGGCCTTAGCTCGCAAACGCTAAACTAGTTAATACTATTATGGGCCTGTTTAATTTTTAGCCGCATCTGTTCGGCTTGGTCCAAAATTTGGCTTACATTTACATTTAAAATATTGTTTTTAAATTTAATAACCTTTGCTCCACACATTACAAAATCCACCTCTAAGCCAGAGGCAGAATACACTAGGTGACTAATTAAATCTTCTAAAGGTCTTAGGTGAGGATAGTTAATATCTAAAGCAATAATGTCTGCAAACTTACCAGGCTCTAAACTTCCTAAATTATTTTCTTGCCCAATGGCTTGGGCCGCGCCATAGGTCATCATATTTAGTAAGGCCTCTGAGCTTACACTTAAATTTTCTACATCTTGCAATTTGTGTAACTTAGCTGCAGTGTCCACCTCTCCCCACAGATTTAAGTTATTATTACTAGCTGCACCGTCAGTACCTAACCCCACAGCAATATTGGCTTCTAATAATTGTGCCAATGGCGCTCTTCCCGACCCCAACTTCATATTTGATTCGGGGTTATGCGATACTGCTGTTTTTGTATTTTTTAAAATTTGAATATCTTTTTCAGACAAATGCACACAGTGAACAAATACCGCGTTTTTTCCAGTTAGACCTAAGTGATCTAGTCTCTCCACAGGAGTCTGTCCGTATTTTTTTTTAGACTCTGCAACTTCTTGCTCGGTTTCCGACACATGAATAAACACAGGCGTATTATGTAACTTAGAATAACCCGACACCTCTTCTAATAAATCATCACCACAAGTGTAGGGTGCATGAGGAGCTAAACAAACAGTAATGCGGTTGTTGTTTTTATATATGTTTTGTAAACTCTCCACTCTTTCTACCCAACCTTCTCTTCCATCATTAATGGCTTCTCCTAAAAAAGCGCGCAAACCCATTTTGTCAAAAACTTTTGCCGCTTCGCTTTGATGAAAGTACATATCGCAAGCGGTGGTTGTTCCATTTTGAATTAATTCTAACAAAGCCAACTCTACTCCAAGGTTTACAAAGGGAGGGTCGACCATTTTTTCTTCTAAAGGTAAAATATTTTTAAACAACCAATCTTGAAAAGAAAGATCGTTAGCTAAGCCTCTAAATAAAGACATAGCTAAATGCGTATGGGTGTTAATTAAGCCTGGCATTACCACATGGTGGTTTAAATAAATAACACTTTTTTCTAAAAAATCTTTTTTGCTTTTAATAGTTTCAAATTCTTTTAAAGAATAAATGGCTTTAATTTTTTCTTGAGCCACTTCAATAACTTTATCTCGTTCGATAAAAGCTTTACCCTGCTTCATAGATAAAAACCTAGAGCAGACTAAATACTTTACTAAAGAAAAATCTTTTTCCTTTGAATGAACAACTGAATGAACAACGCTAGACATAAAGCTTCCCCATACAACTATTAAAGTCGGTTACACTAAGTTTACTAATGCATTTAAAATTTTATGTGCCGATTGCTTAGAGGCTTCTATTACTAAATTATGCTCTAAAGCTTTTTGGTCTCCTAAACCACAAGCCATATTGCTAATTAAGGATACCCCCGCCACAGTAGCCCCTAAATGATTTAGGGCTATGCTTTCCCAAACGGTAGACATTCCCACAGCTTGCAAATTCCAAGAGGCAAACAGCCTCACTTCTGCAGGAGTTTCAAAACTTGGTCCGCTTAGGCCTAAATACACCCCTTCATTAACCTCTAAGTCTTCTTTTTTAAGAGAATTTTTTACGGCTTTTGTAAGAGCTTTGTCATAACAAGAACTTAAATCTAAAAATCGAGGGCCTAAGGCTACATTGTTTTCATCTGTTGGGTTAGGGCCGTGCAAAGGGTTTTTTCCTGTTAAATTAACATGGTCATTTATTACCATTACCGATCCTACAGAAAATTTTTCTGTTAAACCGCCAGCCGCATTAGTTAAAATAAACTTTTTTGTTCCTGCCATTGCTGGCTCGGTAACGGTTTTAACCACTAGCTTAGAGTCTAAACCTTCATAGCCATGCAACCTTCCCACTTGTATGCAAATAGTCGCTTTGGTTTTTTGATTTTCAAAATAATAATAAGCTCCGCCATGCCCCTCCACAGAAGTAGCACATAAACCAGGAACTTCTGCAAAGTTTAGTACCAGCTTTTCTTTCCACACCTCAGAAAAACGCTGATCTTGCTTTAAGCTATTAAGGGCTTGCCCATAACCTGAGCCCAAAACAAAATGAACTTCTGGAATATTAATATTGGCTTTTTTATACTCTGATTTTAAAAATGCACTCATAGCTAAAGCTTTTAGTACATTTTGTAGACTTAATCAACAAAAGAGAATTTTTTTTGTTGGCCTTCTTAAACTTTCTTAAAGATTTTTTTTAAATTCTAAAGACTGCAAGTTCCCTTGCCTGTCTACACTAACAATAGCCCTACCTACAGCCTCTTCCCCTTTAAACAAAATATAAACTTTTCCCTTTTTGTTAAATCGAGCCAGTTTTAAGGTTGTAAATTGTACTGCCCATAATCCTTTGTGCTTTTTTACAAATCGAGCTGCGCTAGCAATTTGGATAAACTTTCCATTAGAGGAAATCGCTTTAATAAATAAACCTTCTGTTTCTACAGTGTAACGGCCACGCAGGGATCCAAAAATAAAACCCTCTAACTGGCTTGGCTGCTTTGCCACACTGGCCACTCCTCGCTTTGATCCACTTAAATAGGCTTCCATGCTAGCTAAACTGCGACCAATGCTACTAGCCAAACCGCGGCCTTCCTTTTTAGAGTCGTTAGTAGATAACCATAGTGATTGCACTCCAACAGTTAGTACAATCATTCCCAATAAGGTAGAAATAACACGACCGCCTAAAACCGCTTTAAATTTTTGATCGGCGTCCAAAGCTTTTTTAATGCTGGTAGTTTTAGAACCCGGAAAGTTAACTATGTTTTTTACTTCTTTATTTTCTGCTTCTTTCGAAGTAGCGCTTGCTTTCGTTTTTGAAGAAGGTTCGCTAAAAGTGCTGTCTGTTTTTTTTATTTTTTCTGAAAAATTGATAATATTACTTTTGTTACTCATACCAAGCTAACGGCACAAGTAAGCAAAAGCTAAATAATAATTTTACAGTTCTAGCCTATAGGCTATGCAAGGTTTTTTAATTATTTACGCAAATAGTTTAAAGCCGAACCTGCCCAAAACCATTTAATTTGTTCTGTGTTTAAAGAGTGTACTAATTCCACCTCGTTTTTAGTATCATCTTCGTGAGTAATGGATAAAACCATGTTTTTTCCCTCTGCTAACTCAGCAATATTTTTAATACACATGGTGTCTTTTTCTTGAATTTTATTATAATCCTCAAGGTTTAAAAAAGTAAAAGGCAACACTCCCTGTTTTTTTAAATTGGTTTCATGAATTCTAGCAAAACTTTTTGCAATAACAGCCACCGCTCCTAAATGACGAGGTGTCATGGCTGCATGTTCTCTACTACTTCCCTCTCCATAATTTTCATCGCCAATAACTACCCAAGGTTGATTGTTGGTTTTGTAAAATCTAGCAATTTGTGGAAGGGGAAGAGACTCTTGTCCATTTAATAAATTATTTCCTTTCCCCGGGGCAGAGGTGTACACATTATTAGCCCCAATTAACAAGTTGTCAGAAATGTTATCTAAGTGTCCTCTAAATTTTAACCATGGCCCTGCGGGGCTAATATGATCTGTGGTGCACTTTCCCTTAACCTTACATAAAACTTTAATGTTTTGATACTCCACAGGCTTTCTTTCAAAAAATGGAGTTAGTAATTGCAAGCGCGTCGACTTTGCGTTAACCGCCACCTTTTCTTTTTTTCCACTGGGCTTTTGAAACGATTGCATGTCTACAACAAAACCATCTGCAGGCAACTCTTCGGCTTGAGGGGCAACAAATTTAAATTCTTCTCCGTTATCTTTGGTAATGCTGTCTCTTTGAGGGTCAAAATCTAAACGACCAGACAAGCCCATGGCCATTACCATTTCGGGGCCGGCAATAAAAGAAAGCGTTTCGGGATTGCCGTCATTTCGCGACTTAAAGTTACGATTAAAACTACTAACAATGGCATTTACTTTTCCTGGTTCAATATCTTTTCGATTCCACTGGCCAATGCAAGGCCCGCAAGCGTTGGATAAAACCACAGCGCCCACCTCTTCTAAAACTTTTAACTGACCATCTCGAGAAATGGTTTTTTTTATTTGTGAAGACCCTGGAGAAATAAAAAACCCTGACTTCATTTTTAAACCCGCAGCCAAAGCTTGTTTAGCCAAGTGCGTGGCTCGACCCAAATCTTCATAAGAAGAATTGGTGCAAGAACCAATTAAGGCTACAGATAATTTTTCTGGCCATTGGTTGTCGGCAATTTCTTTTTTTAATTCACTTAAAGGTCTGGCCTTATCTGGACTATGAGGCCCCACAATATAGGGTTCCAATTCGGATAAATTAATTTCTACCACCTCGTCAAAATATTTTTCTGGATTTTTTTGAACCTCTTTGTCGGCTTGCAATAAAGTGGCATGCTCTTCTGCTAAACTAGCCAAGTCACCCCGCTCTGTGGTTCGTAAATAAGTAGCCATTCGTTTATCGAAAGGAAAAACCGAGCAAGTGGCCCCTAGCTCTGCACCCATATTAGTAATGGTAGCTTTGCCCGTACAACTAATCGACTCGCAACCGTCTCCAAAATATTCTATAATTTTGTTTGTTCCACCTTTAACAGTTAGTAAGCCACATAGTTTTAAAATAACATCTTTGGCCGAGCTCCATGGTTGTAGTTTTCCTGTTAACTTTACTCCTAGTAAGCGAGGGGCTTTTATTTCCCAATCTAAGTCTGCCATTACATCCACAGCATCAGCGCCCCCAACACCTACGGCTAGCATACCTAAACCTCCCGCATTGGGAGTGTGCGAATCGGTTCCAATCATTAAGCCACCAGGAAAAGCGTAGTTTTCTAAAACCACTTGGTGAATAATCCCCGCCCCTGGTTTCCAAAAATCAATATTATATTGCGAAGCCGATGCGGATAAAAAGTCATACACCTCTTTATTTTCTTGAAAAGTCACAAGCATATCTTTTGACTCCCCTTCTTCTGCTCTAATTAAATGGTCACAATGAATGCTTACAGGTACTGCGGCCTCTTCTTTTTTAGCTAACATAAATTGCAACATAGCCATTTGCGCCGTAGCATCTTGCATGGCCACACGATCGGGGTTTAAAAACACAAAACTTTCTCCTCGTTTTACAGAGCGCAAAGAAGGCTCGTCAACATTGGCCATATGTCCAAAAAGAATTTTTTCTGCATAGGTAAAAGGGCGGTTTAAAGTTTTTTTAGCTAAAGTTATTTTTTTATTGGCTTGTTCATAAACAGATTCTACAAGGTGGATTGCTGTTTTTATAGACATAGGTCTTATTCTCCTGTTTTTGTTATTTCTAAATGCTTTCGTTTTGACTTTAAACGAATATAGCAATAAACTTGTAGCACTCTTGTAGGGAAAAGGCTATAAATTTTATGCACTGCCTTACAGTAAAAAATAAAAACCAAAGGCTCTCATGTTTAAAAAAAATCTATTTGCTGTTTTTGTATTTGCCACTGTTAATGTAGCTTTAGTTAACCAAAGCTTTGCAGGTTGGTTTATAGAACCTTATTTAGGCTATGAGGCGGGGCTTGCAATCTTAACGCCAATACCCACAGGGCCAATAGATTCTTCTTCCGGTTTATTAGATAACCGTATTGACGGAATGTTTTTTGGAGCTCGAGTTGGTTATAATTTTTTAAACTTTGTGGGAGGCCTAGAACACTCTTTATCTAAATCGCAATGGAAAAAAGAAGCGATTTCGCCACAAGATAGTTTTGTATTTGCAGGCCTTGGACTTCCAGGAATTCGATTACTGGCTGCTTTCGGTCTAAGCCATAAATTTCAATTTAAAACTATTCCTTTTTCTGGAAAAAGTTATAAGTTAAGCCTAGCCTTTACAGGAACTCCCTTTATTAATATTAATATAGAATATTTATGGAGAAAGTTTAACAAACGTAATTCTGTAACTGTCTCTAGTGCTAACAATTCTCATAAAATGTTACGAATGAATATTAGCTTACCCTTACCGTAAATCTTTTATTGCAAGTAAGCCCTTAATGTAATTTTATTCCACAGTCTTTAAAGTATTTTGCTAAAGACTGTTTTTGTTTTTCTAATTCTTCGCTAGTCCAAAAGTATTTATGAGCAAACAAGGCTTCCACTTTGCACAACACCTTTGTTGTTAATTTTTGTCGCATATCTAAGGTCGTGTGGTATTGAAAAAAATCGGACAGATAAAAACACATTCCTTTTTCTATAGCATCCGCGGCTGCACTAATTACATCCTTGGGTGACTCAAGATTAGGTAAAGTGTCTAGCTTTTTTTGAGAGGTTTTTTTTATGCTTTTATTGGCTTTGTAAATATGATTTATAATGTCTTTTGACATTTTTCTATGAGTGGTAAACTTGCCTCCAACAACCATGCTTACATGCTGTGCAACTAAACCAATCCAATGTTCTCGACTTTTAACTCCATTGGATTTATTGGTAGTTGCAACCAGGGGGCGAACTCCCGAAAAATAAGACACGCAATCTTTTTTTTGTAAATTTTTATTAGGAAAAAAGGCATTAACTTCGCTTAACAAATATTGAATATCTTCTTCTTCTGTTTTTGCCAAACTAGGGTCTTTGTAAAAAGGCGTCTCTGTTGTTCCCACTAAAGTATATTCTCCGCTGGGAATTACAAAAATAATGCGCCCGTCTTTGTTGGAGTTTATAACTATGGCTTCTTCACAAAAAAGCCGCTCTTTTTTTATATACACATGAGAGCCTTGGCTTAAACTTAAAAAAGGCTTCCAGTTAGAAAATAATTTTTTTCCTACAATGTCTGTCCAAGGGCCTAGGCTTAAAAGTACATGCTTGGCCGTGATGGAAAAGTTTTGATTTAGCAATTTATCATACACTTGTATTTTATTTACTGCTTGAGAAGGGTTTTTTGACGCGTTAGTTTTGGTGGACTGTTCTGCGTTAGC
>VSKW01005886.1_pt1 | contig 35388 bp, 32 predicted proteins | sample 4798611 | NCBI WGS metagenome assembly VSKW01 (sample SAMN12179536, study PRJNA552185) | sponge metagenome | biome: deep-sea hydrothermal plumes; feature: spots directly above weak diffusing fluid; material: sea water; isolation source: sponge from the Crane site of a hydrothermal vent ...
CGGCTATCTCAAGTAACCAAAGAGTCTCGCGTAATTAGCCGTTTATTACTGTCTGCCATAGATGATCAAACTTTTTTTCTACACACCGGTCTAAAAACTTTAAAACAAAAAACATCCACGCCAATAAAAATACGAGCTAATCCAAAATCCATTAACTACTACAAAAACTTGTTATCTTTAAATACACAAACCAATATTTTGTCTAATTTATTATTACAAGTTTCACAAATCGCCGGGGCTGACTTAATTCAACCTTTGCAAGAAAGATTTCAAGCGGCCTTAAGAAATTCACAACAAGCATTAAAATCTTTAAAGGGCTACGGATTGCATAAAATACTTGCCCCTAAAATAGATTTTTTAAATCAAAGTGGTTTTAAAAACAACACTTCTCACAATAAAAACCAAGGTGTATTTAAATTATTAAGTACCATTTTTAAAGAAAAAAGACGGCAAAAGCAGTATTTAGAAAAAAACAGAAAGTTACTAATAAGTTTGTCTAAACAAACAGGACTTTTAATTGCTGGTATTGAAAGGGCGGGAAATAATATATCCAAAGTATTTGAAAAAACAATTTCTAATAATCAAAATCAACTTTTAACTTTAAATGTTGTCACCATTATTTTAGCTTTATTAATTGCCATCGTGTTTGTAAGCCGCTACCTAGTGGGAAGAATTAAAACTCTATCTAAAACTATGTTAACTATGTCGCAAGGAGATTTAAAAATTCCACTAGAGATTAGTGGTAATGATGAAATTACCGACATGGCTCAAGCGCTAGAGGTTTTTCGTAAATATGCCTTAGAGGCACAGCGAATAAATTTAGTAGAAAAACTGGCTAAAGAGGTTCAAGAAAAAAATGACCAGTTAAGCAAGGTTGTAAAACAATTAAAAAATGCACAAAAACAAATGGTAATGCAAGAAAAGCTAGCCTCTTTAGGAGAGCTTGTGGCAGGAGTTGCTCACGAAATAAAAAATCCACTAAACTTTATTAATAATTTTTCTGCGCTGTCTAAAGAGCTTTTAGAAGAACTTGCCGAAGAGATTAACACAATAAAATCTGCTCTACCTAAAGATAAAAATGATTTTATTAGTTTATTAATGAAAGACTTAAAGGGCAATTTAGAAAAAATTTACTCTCACGGTCAAAGAACAGATGGAATTATAAAAAGCATGCTGCAACACTCTAGCGGACATTCCGAAGAGAGCAAAAAAGAAAGCATTGATCTGCACCCCTTCTTAGATAGAACTATTAATTTAGCTTACCAAGGAAAGCGCGTGGGAAACAGCGGCTTTAATGTAGAATTTATTAAAGACTATGCAGAAGATTTAGGTCAGGTGACCATCTACCCTCAAGACATGTCTCGAGTGATTTTAAACCTGGTGGGCAATGCTTGCGATGCCATTGAGTCTAAAATACAAGGCCTTGCTACAGAAGAAGAAAAAGCCCATTACAAACCTTGTATTAATATAAAAACTAGCACGACGGCTAAAGAAGGCACAGAGTTTTTAAAAATTATTATTGAAGACAATGGCCCTGGTATTCCTAAAGGTATTCAACAGAAAATTTTTGATCCTTTTTTTACCACAAAACCTACCGACAAGGGTACAGGGTTAGGGCTTTCTTTGTCTCATGATATTATACGCAAACATTCTGGAACAATGACTTTAACAAGTACGGTGGGGGAATTTACTCGATTTGTGTTAAAGCTACCTAAATAAAGGCTACATTTTTTACGCTGTATTTTAGATACTAATTATTTTTTTTATTTTTAAAAACAGCTCTTGCTTTTAAGGTTTTTATAGAAAAAACTTTTCCTTTATTTAATCGCGTAAAAAAAACACGGTTAGACCCTTGATTATTTTTTTTGGTGTAAGATAAACGAAAGCCATCAATATTAAAAATACTTTTTTGTTCCTTAAAAACCTTGGTAAAATTTTTTGCTGTTAAATTTCTTCCCGCGCGCTTTAAAGACTCAATAACAAGGCGCCCAACAATGTACCCCTCTAAACTAACAAAGCCTATGGCGTTAAGGCTTTTAATTTTTTTCATCGCACGGTGGTAATGGCGTATAAATGGTTTGGTTCTGTCGTGAGGAAAAGGGACAACCTGAGTTACCACAACAAAACTTTTACTATGTTTAAGCTTTTTGGCTAAGGCATTTACTCCCACAAAAGAAACCGACAAAAAAACGGTCGACTTTATTTTTAATTTTTCTGCCCATTTTATAAAATGCGCCACGGGGGAATAAGTGCCAATAGTAATGATTGCCTCTGGGTGGCCTTTGCGAATATCTAAAAGGGCCGTCTTAACAGACATAGTATTTCTTAGGTATGACCCGCGAGATACAATCCGCAAACCCTTTCCTGCTTCTTTTACTGCCTTTTCTAAACTATTAAGGCCGTCAATTCCATAGGAATCATTTTGATAAAAAATAGCAATACGCTTAATCTTTAAATCCTTTTGTAAACGGAAAACCATTGCCCGAATCTCTTGAAAATAAGAGGCTCGTACATTAACCACCGTATCTCTATAAGAAGATCTTAAAAAAAAAGCCCCTGTAAGCGGCCCAATATACAATTTTTTTGATTTTGCAACAATGGGAACAACGGCTTTAGAGGTTGGTGTCCCCACCCCTCCAATTAGAGAAAAAACTTTAGTCTTATTTATTAAGCGATATATGTTTTTAATAGCTACTTCTGGTTCATAATGATCGTCGAGACTTTTTAATTTTAGTCGGCGACCATGCACTCCTTTTTTAGAATTAATCTCTGCAAAAGCGGCTAAAATTCCTTTTTGCAAATTTAAACCCAAGCCTTTTGCAGGCCCCGTTAATGCGGCGGACTGACCAAAAAGCACCTGAGTATCAGTTACCCCATCCATAGCTTTAACAGTTCTTGCCGCAAAATTAGACAAGACAAAGCTACAAAATATTCCCCAAAAAAATAAATAACGACGAGTCACGCTGTCTCCTTTTTATGATTGCGGCAAATACCTAAGAGCAAGATAAGTTAAATCATCAAACTGAGGGGCACTTCCTGCAAAATCTTTAACACCTTGATGCACCTTTGCGCTCATTGTTTTAATATCCTCACCACATTGAGCCGATAAAATTTTTTCTAACCGCTCTTCTGTAAATTCTTCATTATGGGAGTTCATAGATTCAGTTACTCCGTCAGTATAAATAAATACTGTTTCATTGGGTTTTATTTCTATGGTTTTTTCTAAAAAGTTGCGATCGGCAAATAGCCCCAACGGAATTCCTCCCGTTAAAGGAAGCTCTTCTACTTGCGCATTGGTGTGCACCAAAAAAGGAGGGTTGTGACCAGCATTAACATAGGTAAACTTTCCTGTCTTGGTATTTAATACTCCATAAAAAAGCGTTACAAACATAAAGCTATCGTTATTTTTACAACTTTGTTTATTAAGCTCTTCAATTACCGCACTTGCCTTTAAAGCACCCTTAGAGGCGCTTATTCCCTTAAGCACGGTTTGAGTAATTAAGGCAAACAAAGCCGCTGCCACGCCTTTGCCAGAAACATCGGCAACAATAACTGCAACATGATCGTCATCGATTTTAAAACAATCATAAAAATCACCGCCAATTTCTTTAGCGGGAGTCATTACCCCGTGTAGCTGACAGTTTTTATCTAAATTAAAATCTTTAGGTAATATGGATTGTTGAATATCATGAGCCACACTTAATTCTTTTTTTAAATGAAACAAAGTCTCTTTAGATTGCAAGGCCTCTTTCATCTTAGACAAATTGTCGAAGCCTCTAGTTATGGTGTGCTCCATGTCTTTAAAGTTAATGGGCTTAGTAATGAAATCAAAAGCCCCATTGTTCATGGCCGTTCTTATGTTTTCAATATCTCCGTAAGCGGAAACAATTACCGTGCGTATATCAAAACCTTCTTCTTGAATTTTTTGTGTTAAAGTTAACCCATCCATTTGAGGCATATTGATATCGGATAAAACAATGTCAATGCTGGGGTCTTCTTGCAAAACCTCTAAAGCTTGTTGCCCATTGTGGCGAAAGATCATTTCCCATTCTTTATTGTGAATTTTACGGCGAAATTTTTGAGTGATTAATGGCTCCATATCCACTTCGTCGTCTACCACTAAAATTTTTACCATAATTTAATACTCATCTTTTATTATGTTTTTTTATAAATTTTTAATCGATTACCGTTTTGTTGTGGAATATATTCTAATTCATCAGAAAGATTTTTTAGTAAATGTATTCCCAGCCCTCCAACAGGCCTCGCCTTCCAATTTATCTCTAAATGGGTTGGGTTAAAATCACTACAAGGATTAAACGCATTTCCATTATCAACTATATCGGCCATAAACCCGTCGGAAGTTTTATAAAGGTGCAAACTTATCTCGATATCTTTTTGCGCCTGTTTATAACCGTGACTAAATATATTGGTTATAGCCTCTTCTAAACAAAGCTTAAGGTCAAAAAAAACTTTTTCGTTGATAACATAAGTTTCGCGACACTTTTGAAAATCGCCCATCACAGTTTGTAAATCTTCTTTTTTTGTTAAGCTAAAAGAAAGTATGCAGTTTGCTTTTTTGTTTTTTTGCTTCATGCCACAAACCCCTACTTTTCTGTAAGTTTTTTTATTTAAAACTATGGCTAAGTCTCTATGCCATAGCGGCAATGGCTTCGCTTACATCTGGATATATAGTAAACACAGTGTTTAAACCACTAATATCTAAAACACGCTGTACATTTTTTGGAAGTTTACAAAGTGCGGTTTTTCCTTTTTTTGCTTGCATTTTTTGAGCAGAATATAACAACACGCGAAGTCCCGCACTAGAGATATACTCAAGGTTCTCTAAATTAAAAATTAATGTAGAGGTGTCTCCCTCTAAAACATCATATAATCTTTCATGAACCGCGCTGGCCATTGGCGCGTCTAAAAGCCCCTCTATGCTAACCACTTTCGCTTTTCCGTTATCTTCAATTTTAATTCCTATGTTTTTCGTCATACTTTACTCTTTGTTTTTGTTTTCTTTTTTAGTCTTTTATATTGCAATTAAAGACAAGTCGCCTCTACAAGACATGCAGAAACTTTATAAGGGTCTGCGTTAGCTCCTGGTCGACGATCTTCAAAATAACCACAACCTTTTTGCGAAGTTTGTAAAGGAATTCTAATAGAGGCACCCCTGTCAGATACTCCCGATTTAAATTGTCCAATATGGCAAGTTTCGTGAAGGCCAGTAAGTCGATCCTCTAAACCCGCCCCATAGTTACGAATATGTTGGCTATGCTTTTCTTTTAGGTTTTCTACAGCTTTGTTTATTGCTTCTATTCCTCCCTTAGCTCGCGTAGCATCTGTGGAAAAATTGGTGTGCATTCCCGCTCCGTTCCAATCTCCCGGCATTGGTTTATTACTAAAGGATATAATAGCATTATGTTTTTCTGCCACTCGCAGTAACATATAACGGGCTACCCACATTTGATCCGAAATAGTTAGGGGGTCATTTTTTTCTGTGTTTACTCCCCGATAACCCACTTGAAATTCCCATTGAGAAGGCATTACTTCGGCATTAATACCATAAAAGCTTAAGCCCGCTCTTTGACACATGTCCATATGCTCTTCCACAATGTTTCGGCCAAACACTTTGCTTACACCAACTCCACAATAAAATGGCCCTTGTGGTGCAGGAAAACCACCTTTATCTGGCCAGCCTAATGGACGATTGTATTCAAAAAGTGTGTATTCTTGTTCGAAACCTATCCAAGGGTTTGCTGCCTTAGATTTATCTAATAATTCTCGCAAAGCCTTTCGAGAGTTGCTGGCATGAGGTTCGCCGTCGGATTCGTAAACTTCACAAACTACTAAGTAGTGATTACCCGTGATAGCTCTTAAAGGGTTTAAGCAAAAATAAACCGGCTTTAATATACAGTCAGAATGAGACCCATGGGCTTGCCAAGTAGAAGAGCCGTCAAAACCCCACTCTGGAAAATCTTCAAGACTATTGGCAGACACCTTATTTAATATTCGTGTTTTAGCTCTTAGTTCTTGAGTCGGCGTAGCACCGTCTAACCATAGATACTCTGCTGTTGCTAATACTTTAACATCGCTATCTTGTTTAGAAAAACCCATTTTTTACTCCTTTAAAAGGCGTTTTTAAACACAGTCACCTGTGTTTATTTTTTCATAATTAAAAAGAGAATTCCCAAAAAACTCTGCTTTGTCAATGTCCTGTCTTATTAAAAACTGTAGCTGCGTTTTTATTTTGAAGTTACAAGGTTTTGAGTACTTAGTGCAACCAAGACACCGTTGTGAGCTTAGTACAAAAAATCCTCTTTTAGCATAAATCCCTTTCCGCTACAGCTAGTGCATTTTTCACTGGCTCTAGATAGAAGACTGGGCCCCTTGCGCTTACGACTAATTTCTATTATTCCCAAATCCGAAACGGGGTAACAGCGCGTGTAAGACTGATCGACTTTAAAAGCATTTTGTAAGTGTTCTAATAATTGTAACTTATGTTCCTCTTGTTCCATATCAATAAAGTCTATAAAAATGAGACCGCCGCAGGCGCGCAATATAATTTGTGACACAGCCTCTGTAGCCGCTTCTTTGTTAATTTGAAATACAAACTCTTCGGGGCTGTGTTTGCTAGTGGTATTTGTGCCCGTGTTTACATCAATGCTAATTCCCATCTCTGTTTCTTCAATCACTAAATAGGCCCCAGACTTTAACCATACTTTTTTGTTAAATAATTGCTGCACTGATTTGCTAATTCCCACACTAGAAAATAAATTGTCTGTTAGTTGTAGCTTTAAAGTACTTTGTAAAAAAGGAAAAGAGTTTTTTAGTATTTGGTTAAGACTATTAAAGCTGTCTTCGTTGTTAACAATAATTTCGTCAATAGGGTGTACTAACAAGTCTCGCAAATAGGTTTCCATGTGCTGCGCCTGCACAAGACAGCTTCCTTTTGCAACAGAGGAGAAATTATTTTGCAAATTTTCCCATGTGTTTTTTAAGTGCAATAAATCTCGCTCTAACTCCTCTAAAGAAACAAACTCTGCAGCCGTTCTAAAAATTACAGAGGCCTCTTCGTTTAAGTCTTCAAACCATTGAGTAAGTTGCGTTTTTTTTTCTTCGTTAACAAATTTGCGCGAAAACTTAACGGCTTTAGTTACCGCCCTAGGAATAAATACCAAATACGCCCCCGCTAAAGTAATGTGCGTGCTTAATCGCATAGCCTTATTTCCAATAGCCGCCTTGCGAACCTGCAGCATTAAGTTATCCCCTGGGCTAAGAACGCTTTCAATATTAAGAGGGTTGTTTAAATCTTGATTTTCTCTAATTTCTTGCACATCTTTTTCGTACAAAAAGCCTGGCTTATCCATGCCAAAATCTACAAAAGCAGAGCGAATACTTTTTACTACTCTGTTTACTGTACCTTTATAAATAGAGCCCACAAACAATGGCTCTTTAAGATAATGAAACCAAAACTGTTTCAGTGTGTTGCCCTGTACAAACGCCACCTGTTCTGTACTAGCCTTTCTGTTAATGACCAACCTATTCATTTGCCAAGTCCTTTCTTTTTTTATATGTCTATACACCATGAATACTATACAAGCAAAGAAAGCCTCCTCCCAAGAAATAGCTAGCAAAATAGACCACACACTTTTAAAGCCCGAGGCTAGCCAAAAACAAATTTTAAATCTGTGCCGCGAGGCCATAGACTACGGTTTTTATTCGGTCTGCATTCCTCCTTGTTTTGTAAAGCGCGCTGTTACTTTTTTTAAAACCACTAAACCCACCCCAGTTAATCCTCCAAAAATTTGCACCGTAATTGGATTTCCCCTTGGTTATAACTCCACAAAAATAAAAGTCGCCGAAACCCTACAAGCCTTAAATGATGGTGCTGTAGAAATTGACATGGTTATTAATATTTCTGCTTTAAAAAATCAAGAATTTCAATATGTAGAAGAAGAAATTAAAAATATTTTATCTGTGTTAGAAAAACACAACAAAGACAATGTCCTTAAAGTCATTATAGAAACGGCCCTTTTAACAGAGCAAGAAATTACTCAAGCCACAAAAATTATACAAAACACAAAGGCTCACTATATAAAAACTTCCACGGGTTTTTCCACTAGAGGGGCCTGCATAGAAGATATAAAAATCATAAAGGCTGCCCGCGCCTATGATAAAAGCCGACTACGCATAAAAGCCAGTGGCGGCATTAAAAGCTTTACTCAGGCAAAAGAATATTTAAAAATGGGAGTGGACCGACTGGGGCTTAGCTCTGGGGTAGAAATTATAAAAGAAATTTCTCAATAGCTACCTTTTAAATACAGTATTGGCTTAATTACCTAGATGCATTGATGCCAGGAAAGTAAAATATGTTTAACCCTGTAGAATTAATTTTAAAAAAACAATCCGGCAAGCACCACAGCGATGAAGAGTTAAGCTTTTTAATAAACGCTTATGCCAAAGGGCTTATGCCAGACTACCAGTTTAGTGCATGGCTTATGAGTGTTTTTTTTAAAGGAATGAATGAACAAGAGGTTTCTCAATTAATAACCTTGTACAAAGACTCAAGCGCTACTTTAAAATTAAATTCTTCTGTTGCTGTAGACAAACATAGTACCGGTGGGGTGGGTGATAAAACCTCTCTACTTGTTGCGCCCATTGTTGCCGCTTGTGGTTTAGATGTCCCCATGATCACCGGCCGTGGCTTAGGGCATACGGGAGGAACGCTAGATAAGCTAGATAGTATTGAACATTTTAATACGCAAATTTCTTTAGAAGAAATGACCTCGCAAGTAAAAGAAATTAATGTTGCCGTTATTGGGCAAACGCCAGAAATTTGCCCTTTGGATAAAAAAATATACGCACTTCGCGATGTTACAGGAACAGTGGCCTCTATCCCTTTAATTTGTGCAAGCATTTTATCAAAAAAAGCTTGCGAAGATTTAAAAGCTTTAGTTTTAGATGTTAAATTTGGGTCGGGAGCTTTTATGCAAAATTATAAAGACTCTAAAAGGTTAGCTATTGCGCTAAAAAAAGCGGGAGAAAAATTTGGAATGAAAATAACCGCTTTGCTTACCAACATGAACCAGCCCTTAGGTCGGTTTAGCGGTAATGCTTTAGAGGTAAAAGAGTGTTTTGATATTTTAAATAATCAAACTTGCATAGAAAAAGATTATGATTTTTATCAACCCACTAAAGAATTAAGTCTTCAGCTAAGTGCTCATATGCTTTCTTTAACTCTTCCTAACACCTCCGTGGAGCAAGGCTATAAAAAATGCAAGCATGCCCTAGAATCAGGCCTGGCTTTACAAAAATTTAACGCCCTTTTAGTTGCTCAAGGCTGTAAAAAAACCTTTTTGCCCAACCAATTGCCTCAAGCCAAATGCCATTACAAAATAACTAGCACAGAAGAGGGTTTTGTAGAAAGTATTAATACTCGCTCCCTTGGGTTTTTAAATATCGCTTTAGGTGCAGGTAGAAAAGCCATTACGGATAAGATAGACTATGCTGTTGGTTTTGAAATGCATTGTTATATTGGACAATATGTAAAAAAAGGGCAAAGCTTAATGCGGCTACATTTAAATAAAGAAGAACAAGGAAAAGAGCTTGAGGAGCAATTTCGCCAAGCTTTTCAATTTTCAAAAACAGAAGTGCAAGAAGAGCCCTTAATTAAAGAAATTTTATAAATGACATTTAAATAAAAACGGAAAAAATATGCATACTTATATTTCAGATTTAAAAAATTATGTAGGAAAAAAAGTAACTCTAAAGGGTTGGGTATATAACTCTCGCTCTTCTGGAAAAATTAAATTTTTGCTGTTAAGAGACGGTACTGGTTTATGCCAATGCATTTACTTTAAAGGCGAGTGTCAAGAAAGCGCTTTACAAGACTTTTCTCAATTAACTCAAGAAACAACAGTGGAGGTTACAGGAGTAGTTCGCGAAGAACCCCGCAGCCCCGGAGGCGTAGAGTTGGGTGCAGACACTTTAAAAATTTTACACCTTACTAAAGATTTTCCCATTTCTCCCAAAGAACATGGTGTAGATTTTTTAATGAATAACCGCCACCTATGGGTGCGGTCTAAAAAACAAACCGCTATTTTACGCATTCGTGCAGAAGTTACCTCTGCTATTTATGATTTTTTTAATGGTCGAGGCTTTACCTTAGCTGATGCTCCTATTTTTACCCCTAATGCTTGCGAGGGAACTAGTACTTTATTTGAAACACAATACTTTGATGAAAAAGCTTACCTGTCGCAAAGCGGGCAGCTTTATATGGAGGCCATGGCCGCCGCCTTAGGCAAAGCTTATTGTTTCGGCCCCACTTTTCGCGCAGAAAAATCAAAAACCCGTCGCCATTTAATTGAGTTTTGGATGGTAGAACCCGAGGTAGCTTTTGCTAACTTAAAAGACAATATGGAACTAGCCGAACACTTTGTAGAATATATTGTGCAAAGGGTTTTAAAAAATAAAAAAGAGGAATTAAAAACCCTAGAAAGAGACACTTCTGCTTTAGAAAAAATAAAAGCCCCTTTTCCAAAACTACATTATAAAGAAGCTGTAGAAATTTTACTAAAAAAGAACCCTAACTTTAAAGAGGGCGACGACTTTGGCGCACCCGACGAAACGATTATTAGTTCTCAATTTGATAAACCTGTTTTTGTACACCACTATCCCACTGCCATTAAGGCGTTTTACATGAAAGAAGAAGAGTCTGACCCTACTTACTCTTTAAGCTGCGACCTTTTAGCTACAGAAGGCTATGGCGAAATTATTGGGGGAGGACAAAGGGAAGATAGACTAAAAGTTTTAGAGAAAAAAATTAAAGAGCATGACTTAAACCCCGAACATTTAAAATGGTACACAGACTTAAGAAAATATGGCGCTTTTCAAAGTGCTGGGTTTGGGCTGGGCTTAGAAAGAACAGTTGGTTGGATTTGTGGGCTACCTCATGTGCGCGAAACCATCGCCTTTCCTAGAATGTACGGAAGGCTTTATCCTTAAAAATTATTTTCTTTCCAAATTCTATTCCAAACCGTTTTTATTTCACTAAGTTGCGGCCTAAAAAACACTCTCTTAGGTGCTGTAGGTTTATAGCGCTTACTTTTGCTCTCTCTTTGTGCCACTCTATATTGAAAATAATAGTGGTTCGACCAACCCATTCTTAAATCCATCACTTTAAGAGTGTGCTTTTTGTTATTTGGCGCTACTGCATAAAACCCATGGCTAAAGTACTTCATCTTTTTTATTGTGGAGTTTTTTTCTAAGCCTGTTAATAATTTTAAATTACGATCATGGCTTTTAAAATGAATGGCTAAGTTTTTATCAAAAACCGATCCGAAACCTTCATAGTATTTTTCTTTTTTTAAAACCACCACCCTCCATAAAAAACTATTAAAATAAGTGGGCCCAACAAAAATTTTTTGATAAATAATATTTTGTTTTTTTAACTCTGTAACCGCCCTTTGCAAAACCCACTGTTGTGCTAAAAAGGCCCACAATAAATAACCAGTGCTTAACACCAAGCCCAAAGTAGCCCAGCGATAAGCATTTTTTTGTTTTGCAAAAAAAGCCAACACCATTGTTAATAAAAAAGGGAGTGTATACAAAGGGTCTACAATAAAAACACTTCCCAAAAATAAAGGACCTCCTCCTAAGGGCCAAAATAAATGTGTGCCATAAACCGTGCAAACATCTAAGGCGCTATGGGTAACCCAAAGCAGCCAAATTACAAACCACCATCGTAAATAGCTTAGCGTTTTATCTATTTTGTAAACCAAGACTGCTGCCAAAGGGGCTAGCAAAGACTGTATCACCCACGAGTGAGTCCATGTTCGGTGTAACAAGGCGTGTTCTAAGTCGTTAATGGCTGGAAAAAAAATATCTAGATCTGGAAGGGTCGCAAAAAACGCTGCCCATAATATTAGTCGGCGATGTTTTTTTGCCTTAGTGGCAATAACGGCAACACTAGCCCCTAATACAATCTGAGATAAAGAGTCCATGCAAAAAAATGTATCATACCAAAACACTTTTAAGTATGCTTTTTGCATCTTTTTTTATATGAAAAAAATAATCTCACTTTCTGTGCTTTTGCAGCTGGCTTTGTACAATGTGGCTTTTTCTGCCACCACCGTGCTTTCCGCTAAAAAAGCGTCTTTTACAAAAAAACAAAATGGCTTTTCTACGCTAATAAATCCATCTTTAGAAGAAGGTGTAAAAAAACCAAAAAATCCGATAAACTTATCTCTTTTGCCCTTTTTATATAAAAATGCCGAGCCCACTGACAGCATGGGGCCAGAGTTAAAAGTATTTAATCATGCGGATTATGTAGTTGTTTCCATAAACGGCGCTATTCATAAAAATTTACATACAGATATAGATTTTTGGCTAAAGAAGTATGACAAGAACAATGACAAAGCTTTATTTTTTTTAATCAACAGCCCCGGAGGCTATGTCTTTCCCGTTCTAGAAATGCAAAAAAATATAGATACTCGTCGGCTAACAACCATCGTCACAGGTAAGGCACTTTCTGCGGCGGTCGGTCTTTTTTTATTAGGAAAACAAAAAGTAATGTTTCGCTCTACCAAGATAGGCTTTCATGCATCTAGTCTTGGCGAAGAACAGTTATCTACAAAAAAAAGTTTTGCTTCTAATAAATTTTTTTTATCTCATTATGAAAACACACAAAATAAAAATAAGTGGTTTAATTTTTTGCTAAGCGTATATCATGCAGGTGCTTTTAAATCATTTAAAATGATCCGTTATACGGCAGAACAATTATTAGAAAAAAATTTAATTCAAAGGCTTTCTACATTTAACATTATTGTTGATAAATCTTGGGCAAAGCCTAAAAGCACACACCTAAGTTGTAAAAATCTTTTTCTTTAATTTTTGTTATTACAAGGCAGAGTTTTGCAAAATTTCTTCTTTAAACTTACCTAAAGACAGTTTTTTCTTATAGGTAGACAAAGGAGATCGTAAAATGCGGATAGCTCTAACCCCCGCCTCTTTAGCGCTGGTGATATCCGAGTCTGCATCTCCATAAAATATTTTTACATTTAGCTTTTTAATAATGGGTGCTTTAGTTTTTCTATTAGAAAAATATAATAATTTTTTTAAAGGCACTTTAAAATGTTTAGCCAGTATTAAAGATAAGCGTTCTTTTTTAGAGGGAGGCCTTGCGGTAATAAAGTAAATTTTATCTCCCCTTTTTTTGTGTAAGCCAATTAGTTTATAAGCAATTTTTTTAGGTATGCTAAATTGATCAAAACTAAAATTCATGTCTTTCCAAAACTGTTTACTTCTTCTCTGTGCTTTTACAGTTTTTCCATATTTATTACTATTTTTTGGGCCATCTATATTATTTTCGCGATAAAAAAACCCAGGGCTAGAAAAAAAAACCGTGTCATCTACATCAAAGCCCACTGTAATTGGCAACTTTGGTAAACTGTTTTTTAATTGCTTAAAAGAAATCCAACGCAAATTAAGGTAATGGCTAGCCTTTTTTTTGGCAGCCGCCTTTAAAATAATCGGCTTATTGTCTGCGACAGCTATATAGCTAACGCTTAAAAAGCAAAAGCCAAAAAATAATGCTATTAAAAACCTCATACCAAAGAGCTTATATAAAAACACTAGGCGAAAGCAAGAAAAAACTTTAAAGTGAAAAAATGAAAAACACTTTTCTTTGCACGCAACATAATGAAGCTTGGGCCTTACAAGCTCAACAACACTATGAACAAAAAATTAATTATTTTATTAACTTTAATATTCACAGTACCAAAACAAAAAGTCTTAGCCGCGAACAAAAAGCTCTTAAAAAAGAAGAAGACTCTAAAAGTTTACTAAAAAAAATTAAACCCAACAGTACAGTTATTTTATTTGATGAACGAGGCAAGCTTTGTTCGTCCTCGCTAGAATTTTCTAAAGAATTAATTTCCGTTTGGGAGGGCTCTCCTTCACAAGTTTATTTTATTGTTGGAGGAGCTTATGGCGTTAATGAAAAAATAAAAGCCCTGTCCAACAAAAGCTTAAGCTTGTCTCGTCAAAGCTTTAACCATCACCTTGCTCAAATTATGGCTTTAGAACAAATTTACAGAAGCCTTAGTATTTGGAAAAATCGCCCCTACCACAACTCCTAGGGGCAGAGCTTAGGATTGACGCGGAGCAAAATGCGGCTTCTTCTCTATAATTATACAAATTTCTTATGAAAACAAAACAAAAAAACAGCGACCTTCTTCAGCAAAAAATAGCCCAAGCTTTAGCTGGTGGTGGCGAAGCACGAACCGCTAAATACAAAGCCACTAATCGCCTGCTAGCCCGAGAGCGTATTGAATTTTTATTAGACAAAGACAGCTTTGTAGAAACCGATCAATTAAGAAAGCATCGCTGCCAAAATTTTGGAATGGAGCAAGATCAATTTTATGGCGATGGTGTTGTTACAGGTTACGGAAAAATCCATGGCCGCTTAGTGGTTGTCTATAGCCAAGACTTTACGGTGCTAGGCGGAAGCATGAGTAAAGTGCAAGGCGAAAAAATTTGTAAAATAATGGACATGGCCTTAAAAATTGGCGCTCCTATTATTGCCATAAATGATTCTGGAGGAGCCCGCATTCAAGAAGGCGTGGAGTCTTTAGCTGCTTATGGAGATATATTTTTACGACACACCCAAGCTTCGGGAGTGGTTCCGCAAATTAGTGCAGTTATGGGCCCTTGTGCAGGTGGCGCGGCTTATGGGCCAAGCCTTACTGATTTTATTTTTATGGTGAAAGACACTAGTTACCTTTTTGTAACCGGACCCGATGTTATTAAAACCGTCACCCACGAAGAAGTAAGTAAAGAAGATTTGGGCGGTGCTGCCACTCATACACAAAAGTCAGGACTTGCTCACTTTGCTACAAAAGATGATCAACATTGTTTGTTAATGATTAGAGAACTTTTAAACTTTTTGCCCTCCAACAACAAAGAAACTCTGGCCTCTAAAAAAGTATTAGAAAAAAATTTAGAGCCTAATAATGATTTAGAAAACATTCTTCCAGATAGTATAAAGAAACCTTACAATATTAAAGACTTTATTGAAAACATTGTAGACGAGGCTTATTTTTTTGAAACACAACAAAGTTTTGCCGCTAACATTGTTACAGGCTTTGCCAGAATGGATGGTCAAAATATTGGAATTGTCGCCAACCAACCACAAGTATTAGCGGGTTGTTTAAATATCGATGCCAGCAGAAAAGCCGCTCGTTTTATTCGGTTTTGCGATGCCTTTAATATTCCCATACTCACTTTAGTAGATGTTCCCGGATTTTTACCTGGAGTAAATCAAGAGTGGAATGGGCTTATCGCCCATGGTGCAAAATTACTTTATGCCTATTGCGAAGCCACTGTGCCAAAGGTCACCCTTACTATTCGAAAAGCTTATGGCGGTGCCTATATTGTAATGTCTTCTAAACACTTAAAAGGAGACATTAACCTAGCTTACCCTAATGCAGAAATTGCAGTAATGGGGGCCGAAGGAGCCATAAATATCATTAGTAAAAAAGAGGTGCAACAAGCAAAAAAACCCGAAGAGGTTAAGAAAAAACTAATCGACCAATACGAAACTGGGTTTAGTAATCCTTTTGTAGCTGCCGACTTAGGTTACATTGATAAAATTATTTTGCCAAAAAACACTCGAAAACATATTGTTGAATCCTTTGATATACTAAAAAATAAACGCGCGGGCAGCCCTGCAAAAAAACATGGCAACATTCCTTTATAAACGGATTTACATATGTTTAAAAAAATATTAATTGCAAATCGTGGGGAAATTGCTGTTCGTATTATTCGTACCGCCCGCACCATGGGTATAGAAAGTATTGCTATTTTTAGTGAAGACGATCGCCAAGCTTTACATGTACTACTGGCCGATAAAGCCTACTCTGTGGGGGCTGCTAGTGCAAAAGCGTCTTATTTAAATATTAAAAGTATTATTGCTATTGCCAAAAAAGCAAAGGTAGACGCTATTCACCCTGGTTATGGATTTTTAAGCGAAGACCCTAAGTTTGCCCAAGCCGTTGTCGACGCGGGAATAGTTTTTATAGGTCCCTCCCCAGAGATTATTGAAAAAGTGGGCGATAAGCTAAGTGCTCGAGCAGAAATGAAAAAAATAAAAATGCCTTTGCTTCCTGGCAGCTCGGATCAAATCACCTCTCTTGAAGAAGCTAAAAAAATTGCAGATACAATTGGTTACCCTATAATTATAAAAGCTACTGCAGGAGGTGGTGGTAAGGGCATTGCAAAAGTTTTTCAAAAAATAGAATTAGAAAAGGCATTAATAAAATGCAAAAAAGAAGGCTTGCTTTATTTCAATGACGATCGCGTTTTTATAGAAAAATTAGTACTTAGCCCTAAGCATATTGAAGTGCAAATTTTTGGCGACCAAAAGGGAAATATTGTACACCTGTTTGAAAGGGAATGCTCTGCTCAACGGCGAAACCAAAAGGTTTTAGAAGAATCTCCTGCGCATAATTTACCTCCCCTTGTTAGAAAAAAAATCTGTGACCTTGCTGCTAAGGCAGGAAAACACTTAAAATACTTTAGCGCTGGAACAATAGAGTTTATTTACGAACCTTCTTCTCAACAGTTTTATTTTATGGAAATTAACCCTCGTCTACAGGTAGAGCACCCTGTAACCGAAATGACTGTGGGCGTGGATTTAGTAAAAGAACAAATTCAAGTGGCTGCTGGCTTAGCACTTTCGTGGAAGCAATCGGATTTAAAAACTCAAGGACACGCTATTGAACTTAGAATTTGTGCAGAAGATCCAAAAACTTTTTTACCACACCCCGGAAAAATTAGTTTATGCCAACATCCTCAAGGCCCTTTTGTTAGAGTGGATAGCTGTGCATATTCTGGTTATTTTGTGCCATTAAATTATGACCCTTTAATTACCAAGATTATTGTTTGGGCGGATTCTAGAGAAACTTGTATAAAACGATTAACCACCGCTATAAAAGAAACTCGCATAACAGGGATTAAAACCAACATTATTTTACACAAACATATTTTACAACACCCTCTTTTTATAGACGCAACTTATCACACGGGGTTTATTGAAAAAAATATTATTAACAAAAAACACAAAGAGTTTTTTTCTTTTGTTAATGATCATGTTTTTGTAATTACTGCTGCACTACAAAAGCTACAAACCAAAGATGAGCCAACAAAAAACCACAGTGATTGGAAAGATTCTTCTGCCGAACAATCTTTTTAAAGAATATTAATAAAATTTTTGAGGTAATATACTATGAAGTTTAAAGTTAGCATGAAAAATAAAACTTATTGGCTAAATATTGTCGAGTCCTCAACGGAGTGGGAAATTCAATTACTAGAGGACGACTTAAAAAAAGAAACTTTATACAATGTTTCAAAAAAAGATTTTGTAGAACTTCCTGGTGTTGTTAGCTTTATCTTTAAAAATAAATCTCATGTTTTACACACCACTAAGCAGGGCGACAAAGATCTTTTGTTTTGTAAGGGCTCTTACCGGACATTAAGCGTGCTAAACGAGGAAGAATTGCTAAGAGAAAGTATTAGCTCCAACTCTGCCCTTTCTAAATCATCTAATATTGTATCTGGTATGCCTGGAAAAATTGTAAAAATTTACGCCAAGGTGGGGAACACTTATAAGCAGGGAGAACCTTTGCTGGTAATAGAGGCCATGAAAATGGAAAACGAAATTCAAGCTCCCAGCGATGTCTGTGTTAAAAACATACTCGTAAAAGAAAATGACAATATAGAGTCGGGTGCTAAATTAATTGTTTTTAAATAGAGCGTCGCAACAAGCTCTTGACTTTTTTAGCTAAGTTTTTATTCTGGTTTCACACTAACCAGGAGAATTCATGACAAAAAAACAAATTACCGCAAGTCTATCTGCTATTGCTTTATTAGCTTTAACTACTCAGGGCCAAACCGCTAATGCCAAGAAAAAAGAAAAGTGCTATGCAATAGTAAAAGCTGGTCAAAATGACTGTGCCACTAACACCACTTCTTGTTCAGGCAGTGCTAAGAAAAATGCACAAAAAGATGCATTTATTTTTGTACCAAAAGGTTTGTGTACAAAAATAGTAGGTGGCAGTTTAACTAATACTATTAAAAAAAATAAATAGCCCTCTTTAAAAAATAGAGTGTCTTGTTTTGTAAAAAGTCCTACATCACAAATTTGTGGCGTAGGGTTAAGGTCTCCTCATCTAGAAATTTTTTTAGAAAAAAAATATAAAAATCTGTGGTTAGAAATTCATCCTGAAAATTATTTTTCTGATGGAGGAAAGTCTCTAGATTCTTTATATAAACTACGGCAGCACTACCCCATTAGCTTTCATTGCCTTGGCTTTTCTCTGGGCTCTTGCCAGCCTGTTAATTTAAACTATGCAAAAAAAATAAAAGATCTGGCAAACGCCCTGCAGCCTTTTTTAATTTCTGATCATATGAGCTGGAGTGGCTTGGACGGTGTGTTTACTCACGACCTGCTTCCCATACCTTACACCTCTGCAAGTTTAAAAAATTTTATTAACAATATAAATCAAACACAAAATTTACTGGGGCGACAAATCTTAATAGAAAATCCCTCTAGTTACTTAAGCTTTCCCGAGTCAAACATGCCCGAATGGCAATTTTTATCAAAGGCCAGTAAACAAAGTGGCTGCGGTGTATTGTTAGATGTAAATAATATTTTTGTTAGTTCAAAGAATCACAACTTTGACCCTTATCAATACTTAAATAATGTTGCCGACCTGGATGTGCAAGAAATTCACCTTGCCGGACATCATATTAATACAGAAGAAAATATTTCTGTTTATATTGATGACCATGGTTCTGTGGTGTCTAAAGAAGTGTGGAAATTATTTGTAAAAAGTTTAAAACAATTTCCAAAAGCAAACCCTTTAGTTGAATGGGACACCAACATTCCCACTGTAGAAGTTTTACTAAAAGAACAGAAGAAAGCCCAAAAGCTTGTGTTACAAGCATAGCCGCCAAGGCTTTTGTTAAAAATGAAAACTACTAATAAAATACAAAAACAATTTATTCAAGATTTATACGGCTCTAGCGTGACGGGAAGTTATATTAGCGCTCACAACTTATCTAGCAAACAATTAATGCAAATTTATCAAAATAACTTTTTTTCTACACATATAGATAGTTTAAAAATTTCTTACTCTAAAACGCTAGAAATATTAGGGCAAGAGGCTTTTGAACAAACCGCTCGTGATTATATTCGTGCCCACCCTCCTCAAAAAGAAAGTATACAAAACTATGGACACAACTTTAGTACATTTTTAAAAAAGTACAAAGTTACAAAAAACTTTTTATACTTGCCTGACTTAGCCCGCCTGGAGCTTTTACTCAATTTGTCCTATTACGCAGAAAATACAGAGCCACTAAATGCGCTGCAATTTGCACAAGAACATACCAAAGACCCGCTGCTGGGTAAGCTTCGGCTGCACCCCTCTTGTTATTTAATGCAATCGCCCTATCCTCTAGACAAAATAATGCAATTAACCCAAAAAGGCTCATTAAAAATACTAGAAAACCAACAGTTTTATGGATTAATTGTTAGAAAACACTTTTGCCCTCAACTATTGCCTATTAAAAAAGAGACCTTTGCTTTTTTGACAGAAATTTATAATAATAAAGATATACTTTGTGCTACTAAAAAAGCTGTGCAGGTAAGTAATAACTTTAACTTACAAAAAGAATTGCTGTTTTTTTTAGAACAAAAAGTTTTTATGTTAAAAAATACTCTAACCAAGGAAAAAAAATGAAGAAGTTTTTTATTTGCTACAATAATATTTTTACCACTGCCTCTAGAGTGATGCAGCCTATTTTTTTATTTGCTATTCGCGCCCATGTTAGTTGGGTGTTTTTTAAAGCTGGATTAAATAAAATACAAAGCTGGGAAACCACTTTATATCTGTTTGAAGAGGAGTATAAAGTTCCTGTAATTGGCCCACACATAGCCGCCTACTTAGCCACTGCAGGAGAGCTAGTTTTGCCCGTTGCTTTAACTTTAGGAATAGTCTCTCGCCTTTCTGCTTTAGGCTTATTTATTTTAAATGTTGTGGCAGTAATTTCTTACCCTCTTTTGTGGGAGATGGGCTTTTATGATCATCAGCTTTGGGGATTAGCATTGTTTATTGTAGTGCTTTGGGGCCCTGGAAAATTGTCTTTAGATTATTTGCTGTGCAAGCAATTGCGAAAATAAACCCGTCTTATTTTTTTAGAGTGTTTGCTACAAAAAGCTTAACTAGTTTAGGCTTTTTTTTCTAATATTTTTACAAAAAAAATAGAAATTTCATAAAGAAGCAACAGGGGCGCTAGCATAAACACCATGCTAAAAATATCTGGAGGTGTTAAAACCGCCGAAGCAACAGCAAGCAACACTACTGCATATCGCCGAGAAGAAGTTAAAAATTGCGAAGACACTATTCCCATTACTGCTAAAACAGAAAACACCAAAGGCATTTCGAATGCCGAACCAAACACTAAAAACATTACAAAAAAGAAAGATAAATACTCGGCAATGCTAATCATGGCTTGGTCAGCAGAAGAGCCAAAGTTTAATAAAAAAGAAAAAGCGTTGGGAAAAACAATGAAATAAACAAAACTGCCCCCAAGAACAAATAAGGCACTTCCTATAAGCAAAAAGGCTGCCATAAACTTCTTCTCTTTTTTGTATAAAGCAGGAGCTACAAAAACCCACAGTTGATATAATAAAAAGGGAATGGAAAAAAAAACACTCGCTAAAAAGGCCACTTTAATATAAGAAATAAATTTTTCGGTGGGAGAAATAAAAACCAAGGCTTGGTTGGGTAAAAAGCCTACAATTGGCTCTCTAATAAAAGCAAATAACTCGTCCACATAAAACCAACAAAAACAAAAGCCTATACATAAAATAATAGCTGAGCGAATAAAAAAACTGCGCAAATCCACTAAGTGGGCGGTTAAACTTTGTTCTTTCACTTTTTATCCACCTGCGCTGTGTCTTTAATATTTTCTAACTCTTTAATATCTCCTAACTCTTTAATATCTTCTAGTCCTTTGCTATTTACCAGCTCTTCAACATCTTCTACTTCTTTAAATAAAATTTCTCGGCTATCTTTAATAGAATTACTTATTTCTTCTTGCATAGTGTTTAAAGGCCCTTTAACTTTGTCTGTAACTTGCTTCCATTCATTAAGTAGTTTTAATATATTTTTAGCCACAACGGGTAATTGTTCTGGGCCTACAAAAATTACCACAATAATAAAAAGTAAAATGAGTTCAAAAAAACCAAAATTAAACATGGGTAAACCATACCTTTAATTAAAAAAAATACTACAAAGATTTTTACTTTTTTAAAAAAGGCGAAAAGTTTAAACAATTTTTAGAAACATAGCGAAATAATTCTAAAAATACCAAAAAATTTTCACCACAGTATAAAAAAAGATCTTTTTTTTCTTCTTCTGCCTCTAATTTTGACAAGCGCTTATAAGCATTAGAGCCTAAATTGGTATAATACTCTAAGCCAATTATCTTTTTCTTAAAAAAAGCTGTGAAAAAGCCCAAGGTGTATAAGCTTTCCTCGGCCACCTGCTTTAACAATAGGTTTTTAGAAGGGGTTTTTGCAGATAAAGATTGAATGTATTTTTTTAATAAAGCTCTGTGCAAACTCTCTTCCTGACAAAGGTTCTGGCTTAAGCTATAATAAGCTAAAACAGAGCTTAAATAATTTAACAATGTAGGGGACAGTAATATTTTCCGACTTTCTACAGCCTCCTCTAAGGTGGAATAAAAAAATTCTTGAGTATCTTCGGCTATAGACAATGACTCTTTGTTAAACATATATAATATTATCATTTGAAGTAAAAAGGCCAAAGCTGAGCCTTAAAAAACTTAGACTTTGGTAGGCAATAATTATGAAATTTGGCATCTATGTACATATTCCTTTTTGTAGCAAACGCTGTAGTTACTGCGATTTTGCTGTACGCACAAAATTTAATTCCAGCAGTTTAGAAGACTATACCCACAGCCTAATTAAAGAAATACAACACCGCGGACCACAGGTGGGCTATACTCGCCTTCATTCCCTGTACTTTGGTGGAGGAACTCCCAGCCTGTTGCCCCTTGTGCAATTAGAAAAAATTATACTGGCTTTAAAGGCCGTTCCTTTTGTTATAGATTCTCAAACAGAGATTACTATAGAAATTAACCCCGAAAGTTTTAGCAAAGAAAAATTAGTACAGTATCAAAACTTAGGCATTAATCGCTTTAGTGTTGGTGTTCAAAGTTTTCAACCTTCACTGTTAAAAGTTTGTAACCGCGAACATAGTGTTAACGACAATCATAATAGCATTGCGCTTTTGCAAGGTTTAAACTTTTCTTTAGATTGGCTTTTTGGTTTACCCACGCAAAGTAGTGCTTTGTTTTCTAAAGATGCCGATTTATTTATTCAGTCTGGTGCGCCTCACATTAGCCCCTACCTTTTAACCTTACAAGAGTTTCACCCTATGAATAAAAATCGACCTCCAGAGGGGGAACAAGTTACTATGTTAAATGCTATTCGAACCCGTTTGTTAAAAAATAATTTTCAACAATATGAAATATCCAATTTTGCAAAGCCTGGGTTTTGCTCCCAGCACAACCAACTTTATTGGGCCGATCAAGCCTACTGGGGGATTGGCTTAAGTGCTCACTCTTACTTTCCTGCCCAGGGTGCTTGGGGGGCAAGAGCTTGGAACTCTTCTTCCTTGGCAGCCTATCAAAAGGAAGTTAAGCAAGAACAACATAAATCATTATTAGATTATTACCCTCGCAAAAAGGTAGAGGTGTTATCCAAAAAGGAGTCTTTACAAGATTTTTGCTATACACATTTGCGAACAAGCTTTGGGCTTTCCGAAGAAAAACTGCTTCAAAAATTTGGAAAAAATAGCCTATTAATGGTAAAACAACAGCTAGCCAGTTTTGTAGAAGAAAAACAGATTTTGCATAAGAAAAAAACTTGGCTATTAACTCCCCAAGGTATAAATATAAGCAATAATATATTTTTAAAACTAAGCCTATTAACAGACAAAAATTAGAACTTCAATAAGGAGTAAGTTAATGCAAAAAGATGTAGAAAATGCAAAAGAAAACCCATCCACAGAAGAGTCTAATGTTGCCCCTAAGGATGTAAGCAACACAAAAGAAACTCCATCGGTAAAAAAATCTGCCTCTAACTCTAACGAAGAGGTGGTTCTTTCCCCTTTAGAAATTGCAAAAAAAGACGCTACCGAATGGAAAACACAATACGCCTACTTAAAGGCAGAGTTTGAAAATTATAAAAAAAATGCAGCTAAAGAACAGTTACGGCTAATACAATTTGGCTCAGAAAATCTAATCTTAGATATTTTAAAAATATCTGACCTTTTTGAAATGGCTTTGAAAACAGAAGTAACTGCAAGCAATTATGAAAATGTTTACAAAGGGTTTAAAATGACCGCAGAAGAGCTGTCACAAAGCTTAGAAAAACATGGACTTAAAAAAATTGTGACTAGCAAAAAAGCCTTTGACCCTCACTTGCACGAGGCCATTAGCTCGGAAAGTAGCGAAACAGTTCCTAGCGGTCACATTATTAAAGAGTATACCGTGGGCTATACTTTACATGATAAAGTTATTCGCCCTAGCCAAGTTATTGTTTCTGCTCCTCCTTCAGAACCTAAAGATAATGAAAAATAACTATCGCTTGCATTTTTTCAGCCTTCTTGCTGTTTTATATTTAGGGTCTTGCTCGCACCAGCTTGCGCCAGCGCCAAAGCCCATTTCTTTACAATCTGCAAAAATACAATTAAAAACTTTGTTGTATCAATATAACAAAAAGCAAATTAATGACTCTGTTTTTATACAAAAATTAAAAACAATAGAAACCACCTACCCCAATACGCAAAGTTTTTTTCAATCTCTTTTTTTGCGAAGTAAAGTTGCCTTTCAAAGAAAAGATTTTAATTTACAGCTTCAATTATTAGAACAAATTGCATTGTCTCCCTACAGCGACCCCTTAATAAAAAAAGCTATGCTGCGTTTAATTCAATTAGCTGAAGAGCGCAAACAGTATCAATTTGCTATATCTTTTATTCTTCAAATAAAAATAAAGCAACTGGATATAAAATTACAAAATTATTTATATGTAAAACTATTTAACTATCACTACCATTTACAACGCTACTTTCAGGCCCTTGAATGGGGGCAGCGCTTAGCGGGCAACAAGGCTCTCCCCCCTTCTGTACAAAAGCAAATTTCTTGGATTATCACCAACCTTTTAAGCGAAAAAGAAATTACCCAACTACTAAAAGGGGGGGATTATCCTAATTTACAAGTATTTGCTCTTTTGAGATATGGAAAACAACTTTTAAAAGAAAAAAACTTTTTTGAAGCCAAAGATATTTTTTCACAGCTTTTTGACCAATCTCAAGACCCCAGCGAAAAACAATTAGCTTTTTCTTTTTTAGAAAAAATTAAAAAATACAAAAAAGTAAACAAAAACAAAATTGGCTTAATTGTTCCTTTAACAGGAAAGTATGCTAAGGTTGGGCAATCTATTGTTAATGCTGTTTCTTTGGGTCTAGGTATTTGGAACCGTCAGTCTAACTCTTGGCTAGAGTTAATTATAATGGATAGTCGTGGCAGCAAACAATACACCGAGCTAGCTGTTCATAAATTATTAACGCAAGACCAAGTCATTGCTATTATTGGTAACCCCTTAAGTAAGACTTCTAAAATTGTTGCAAAAACAGCTTCTCAATTTGAAGTTCCGTACATATCTCTTTCGCAAAGCCCTGGCATCACCAACAACCGCCCTTATGTTTTTAGAAATTCTATTACCAGCAACATGCAATTAGAAATATTATTTAAGGCTATACAAGATAACTTTAACACTACTAAGTGGGCAATGCTCTACCCCAACGATGCTTATGGAACAAAACATGCCAATTTATTTTGGGATATTGTTTTAAAAAATCGACATTCTGTTATGGGGGCGCAATCTTATCCTTCTAAAGAAAAAGATTTTAACAAAGAGATACAAAGCCTTGTTGGTTTACATTTTTTAGAAGACAGAAAAGAAGAGTACACAGAAGCTTTAAAAAAGTGGCTAGAAAAAAATAAAAATAAACATCGAGTTCATAATGCCTCTATAGATTCTTTATTAAACCCTGTTGTACAATTTCAAGCCTTGTTTGTTCCCGATACTTTAAAAAATTTAATTCAAGTTAGTAATATGTTAATTTATCATCAAATAGAGGGGGTTGTTTTATTAGGAACAAACTTGTGGAATAAGCCAAAGCTTGTTAAATACCTACCCAAATACACCGCACCTATATTGTTTGTAGACTCTAGTCTTACTTATAGAAAAAAAGTAAATTCCGATTTTTATAAAGTTTTTAAAAAAACTTTTTATAATCGCCCCCACCTTTTGGCTAGCTATGCTTATGAAGCCGCTTACTTAGTAAAAGAACTGCTAACAAAAAATAAGATTAACACTCGTCTGCAACTACAAACCGCCATAAGCCAAGTCGGCCGCTTTCCTGGCGCTTTTGAAACTTTATACATTTCTAATAATCGCGAATTTACCCGCCCATTAAGCTTATTTCAAATTAAGAAAAATAAAATCTTGGTATATAAACCAAGTATCAAATAGCAACACATTTTATTTAAAAAAACTAACCTATGGCCCATTAGCTATTTTTCAAAATTAGCCGACCTAATCATATAACCAAAAGGAAAGGTCATAATGAAAAATACCAATGTAGAAATTAGTTTAGCCATACTGCCCGTTCGTGATTTAGTTGTTTTCCCTTATATGATAATTCCTTTATATGTTATGAGACCAAAGTCTATACAGGCTATTTCTCATGCCTTATCTACTAATAGAGAGCTTTTTATTACTGCTCAAAAAGACAAAAATATAGAAAACCCAGGCCTTGCCGATCTTTTCTCGGTGGGCAGTATTGTAAATATTTTACGAATGCGCAAACTTTCTGATGGTCGAATTAAAATTTTAGTGCAGGGAAAATCTAGGGCAAAAATTATTAGTGATAATGCCCACGCCGATTTTTTACAAGCTAACATTAGTGTTCTTGATATTGCTTTAGAGACCCCTCCTTTTTCTAAAAAAACAGAAACTGCGGTTGCGCAAATTAAAAAAGATTTGTTGTTTTTAAATTCTTATAAAAAACTATTGAACCCCGAAATATTAAATATCTTAGATGATATTAGTAATATTCATCACTTTTGTGACTTAATAGCTAATAGTTTAGGGTTAAAACTACAAAGTGCTCAAAAATTATTAGAGCAAAATAAAGCAGAAAAAAAACTAGATTTTATTAAAGAAATTTTAGCCACCGAAATTACTATTTTACAGTCAGACACAAGCCAACAAAGTTCGCAATCTATTCCTTTAAATAATTCTGTTAATTACAGTAATTTTACAGAGCAAGAAAGTAACCCTCAATCCGAAGAAATTTGTGAATTGCAAAACCAAATTAACAAAATAGATTTTCCTACAAAAACAAAAAAGGAAGTAGAAAAACAATTAAAACGCCTAAGCACTATACATCCAGAGTCTAGCGAGTTTTCTATCTTAAGAAACTACTTGGATACCATCATAGAGCTTCCTTGGAATATTAATAGCAAAAGTGTTATTGATTTAAAAAAAGCAGAGAAAATTTTAAACTCTGAACACTATGGCTTAGAAAAAGTAAAAGACCATATTATAGAATTTTTAGCGGTAAATAAATTAAAAGCCTCTAACTTAAATCAATCTATTCTTTGCCTAGTGGGGCCTCCTGGAGTAGGAAAAACTTCTTTAGGAAAAAGTATCGCAAAGGCTATGAATAGAAAATATCATCGTATTGCTTTGGGTGGGCTGAAAGATGAATCCGAATTGCGAGGGCATCGTCGCACTTATGTAGGAGCTATGCCTGGAAAAATTATTCAAGCTTTTCAACAAGTAAAAAGTAATAACCCCGTTATTGTTTTAGATGAAATAGATAAATTAGGCGCTGACGGAAAAGGAGACCCCAGCGCTGCAATGCTAGAAATTTTAGACCCCGAACAAAATGCATACTTTAAAGATCATTACCTTAATGTAGAATTTAATTTAAGCAAAACTATATTTATTGCTACCGCTAATAACTTAGCAAGTATTCCCTCTGCTCTTCGAGATAGATTAGATATTATACAATTATCTGGATACACAAGAGAAGAAAAGCTACTTATTGCCGAACAGTATTTAGTAAAAAAACAGCTTGAGCAAACTGGCCTAACTTCAGAAAATATTCAGTTTGCACAATCTAGTATCATACAAATGATTGAAGCCTACACTCGCGAAGCAGGAGTTAGGGGATTGAGTCGAATTATTTTAAAAGTTTGCCAAAAAACAGCTCGTAAAATAGTAGAAAAAACAGAAACATACAGCAGCATAACACAAAAGAACTTGCACGATTTTTTAGGCGTTCCTCATTTTTTAAAAGAAAACCAATTGCAAGAAGATGCCGTGGGAGTAGCAACGGGTTTAGCTTGGACTTCTGTAGGTGGAGAAATTTTGTATGTTGAAGCCTTAAAAAAAGAAGGAAAAGGGCACCTACAATTAACAGGGCAACTGGGAGATGTAATGAAAGAGTCTGCCCAAGCCGCTTTTTCTTATGCTAAAGCTCACTACCGTGCTTTAGAAATTCCACCAAAATGGTTTGATAATTATGATATTCATTTGCACTTACCTGCTGGAGGAATTCCCAAAGATGGCCCTTCTGCCGGTATTACTATGGCCGTAACTTTAATTAGTGTAATGAGCAGCAAGCCCATTTCTAAAGAATTAGCTATGACAGGGGAACTTACTTTAACAGGAAGAGTTTTGCCCGTAGGCGGAATTAAAGAAAAATGTATTGCTGCCTTGGCTCACGGTCTTTGTAAAATTATTTTACCTTTAGCCAACAAAAAAGATGTGGAAGATATTCCTAAAAATTTACGGTCACAAATTCAATTTTTATTTGTAGAGCATTTAGACGAAGTGTTGACCTTAGCTTTTAACACAGCCAATTTACATAAAACAGAGCTGCATCATAAAAAAATAGAAAAACAAAACGCAGCTTAGTTTTTGTACTAGTGCTTTACTATTCTAAAGCCATAACTAAAGTTTTAAGATTCACTACCTCAGCTTGTAATTTTACAAGCTGTGCTTTTTGCTGTTGGATAACCAGCTCATAGTCAGCTCTAACTCTTGCTAATTGCATAGTGTTTTCTGGTTCTACGCTAGTTTGGCTAGTCAAAACTTTGGAGTCCACCTCTTCAGCCATCGCCTTAGCGCTCTTATCTATGTTAAAAAAACTATATGTAGATAAATCCACTTGCGGCAAAGAGGCTTTCTCTTTAAAAGAAGGGGTTTTGTTTTCAAAGCCCTCTGCGGTTGGCCTTAAAGCAGAGGGTTTTGGTGTGTGAGGGGGTGAAACAGAGGTGCGTCTTTTTAAAGATGCATCTTTTAAAAAATATTTACCATGGCGAAATGTAAACTCTACCCTGTCTGATTTAATCCGACGGCGCAAAGTAGACATGCTCACTTGATACTTATTTGAATACTCATTTAAGGATAGCCAACTGTCCAAAATGTCCTCCATTCTTTATAAGATTAGCAAAGCTTGCTAAAAGCGCAACCAGCACCGCTGTTGTGCGTTACTTTTTTTGACTACTCACGGGAAGCAGACTATTATTTTCTTATATTAAACCTACCCTGATAAGCCACCTGTTATGCCAACACAGTTTACTCAATATAAAAAACCCGCTTTAGTTCTTGGTGGTGGCGGAACCAAAGCCGCTGCCTTTCATACTGGTGTTTGTGTAGCTCTACAAGAAAAGGGCTTTGTATTTGCAGGTGGTACAGCAAAACAAGTTAAAGAAACTTTAGCCCAGGCTAAAGGCCAGCCTGTTTTTCAAACCTATGTTGGTTCTAGCTCTGGTTCTATTATTTCTAGTTTTTTAGCCAAAGGCTACAGCCCTGAAGATATCTTAAAAGCTACTATTAGTAGAAAAGAATTAAATTTTTTTAATCATAGCTGGTTTACAAAAAGTACCGCCAAACTTCCCCCCATTCAATATCGCGATTTATTTTCTTTTAACTTAAGTATTGATCAAGCTAAAAAAATATTAAAATCTTTTGTATCCTTCAGTGCTTTAAAAAATACACGAAGCCTAGAGTCTTTATTAAAAGCTTACCTTCCTCTTAGTGGTATCTTGTCTCCTCATAAAATAGAAAAATATTTTAAAACTACCCTAGACTCAGAAAATAATTTTCAAAACTTAGGTGTCGATCTTTTTATTCTTTGCTCTAAGTTAGACGGCCTAGGCTTAGTGGCTTTTTCTAAATATCAAAAAAATTATTCTGATATGGAGTATGCCGATTATGCTTTAATTAGCGAGGCCATTGCGGGCAGTACAGCTATGCCAGGTATTTTTTCTCCGTTTCCCATTACTAACAAAAAAGAGACTCGCTTTTTTTATGATGGAGGAATTTTAGAAGACTTAGCCCCCCAAATTGCCGACACACAAAAGGCAGACTTGGTAATTTTATCTAATCCAATTATCCCCTACCAATATCATGATAGTAAGGGGTCTTTGTCTGAACACGGCATTCCTTTTATTTTAACTCAGGCTATTTATCAATTAATGTACAAACAAACAAAAACAGAAAAAAGCCGAAAAAAACAACTTACTGATACTTTTAATAAATTAAAAAAACATTTAGACGGTTTAAAACTAAGTGTCGAAGAAAAAGATGCCATTTTTAGTATCTTAGAAAAACAATTACATTTTAAAAAAAATACTAAATATGTTTATATACAACCAGAGAAAACAGATTACCAACTTTTTTGGTCTGATCACATTAGTTTAAATAAAGAGTTACTAAGTTATGCTTTTAAAAAAGGCTTTAAAGCGGGGATTGCTGCTTTAAAGTAATTTTCCTTCTAAGAAACTATTATAAACAGTACTTAAACTTTGTATTCTATAAAAGTCTTTAATATTTGAAATAAAAAGCTAATAATTGTTTGAGAAAAAAAGCCTAAAACAAGACTAAGAAAAGCTAAAATTACTATAGAAAACAAATGTCCTTGGCTCCATAAACTATTTTTTAAAGATCTTTTTGGAAAAGAAAATACACTGGGCTCTAAGTCGTCCTTAGAAAGACACATGGTAATAATTGGTTTAAAATAATAATACAAACTAATAATAGAACCTATAATTGCCCAAATACTTAGCCAAAACAGCCCTTCCTTTAATGCCGACAGTAGCACTAAAAATTTAGCAAAAAAACCAAAGGTGGGCGGAATTCCTGCTAAACCCAAAAGCACCACGATAAGGCTAATCGCCAAGACAGGGGCTGTATAAAGTAAAGATTTTAAATCAGAAACCAAAAGGCTAATGTCTTTGTCTTCTTTTTCTGTGGAGTCTGTATTAGCTAAAGCCTTTTCTTGTTTGTATTGTTCTAAGTAACTAATAATCCCAAAGGCTGCCACAGTTAAAATAGTGTAAGACAATAAATAGTAAAGACTAGACACCAAAGCATAAGAAGATTCTTCTTTCATGGCCACCGTTATTGCAATAAGCAAGTAACCCGAATGGGCAATGCTAGAGTAAGCAATAATCCGTTTTAGTTTTACTTGCTTTAACGCCGCCACACTTCCCACTAAAATACTTAAGGCAGATAGCCATTGTAAAATATTTAATAAAGTGGCGCCTTTTAAGCCAAGGGCAATATCTAGATACGCAAATTTTAATAAAACAATAAATACCACTAACTTAATAGCAGAGGCCATAAAGCTAACTACCGCACTTTCTGCACCTTCATACACATCTGGCAACCATGAATGAAATGGAACTATTGCTACTTTAAAAAAAAGGCCAGACAATACTAGCAAAACTCCTAAAGAAAATAACCTGCTCATCGAAAAAATATTATAAGAAATATTTAATAGCTCGCTAAAGTATAAACTTCCCACCGAGCCATAAATAAAGCTTAATCCGTACAGCAAAATTACAGAAAAAAAACTTCCTAATAAAAAATATTTAATAGCTGCTTCTCTACTAAAAAAGGAGCTTCTGCTTAGCAAAATAAGAATATATAAAGATAAAGAAGCGTACTCTAAGCCAATAAACATAATTAATAAATCATTAGCCCACAACATTAGGATTAAGCCTATGGCGGCGTTAAGAAGTAAAAATAATTTTTCTTCAAACTGGCGAGAGGTAAAGGTTGTATTGTTTTTTAAAAATAACACGCTAAAAAATAAACTTATTAAAATTAGTGCAGCTACATGCTCTACAATAGCATCTAGCTTTAAGGCATTAAAAAAAATTAAAGATTGCGAAGAAGGAAAGGTAAAAATCGAAACAATAGCTAACAAAATTCCCAACATCACTTCTATAGTAATAAAATTGTGTGACAACTTAGTTCCTGCCACTTTAGCACTAATGGGCACTAAAGAAGTAATAAATAAAAACAATAGTGGTAGTAAAATAAAAACTTGCTGTAAATTAAATAAGTGGCTCATGCTTATTCCTTTCCCTGTGATAAGGTTAAGTTATACTGTTGGTAGTTATCATTTAAATATTGCAAACTAGTATTAGAATATTTTAAAAACACTTGTGGAAAAATGCCCATAGCAAAAACCATTACAGCAAAAACTAATAAAATGCATTTTTCTTTAAGATTTAAATCTAATTGACTAGAAATATCTTTGTATAAAACAGACACTTTTCCAAAAAAAACATTTTTATATAAAAGTAGCATGTAACTAGCTCCAAGCACCACTCCAGAAACCGCAAAATAAGCAATAACAGGGCTAGCTTGAAAGGCTCCCATTAAAATTAAAAACTCGCCAACAAAGCCATTGGTTAAAGGCACTGCCATGCTTGCACAAGTAAAAATAAAAAAGAAAATACTAAAGTACGGTGCCACAGAGGCTAGGCCTCCATAGTCTTTTATTAATCTGGTGTGCGTTTTATAATAAATTAATCCCACCATAAAAAACAAAGCACTGCTGGTAATACCATGAGCTAACATTTGATAATAGGCTCCTGTTAAACCAAAAATAGTAAAACTAAACAGCCCCACTATAACATAACCCATGTGTGCTATAGAGGAGTAAGCAATTAGTTTTTTCATATCGGTTTGAGACATAGCCACTAAAGAGGCATAAATAATTCCAACAACGCCTAAAAAAATAAACAACCAACCCCAATACTGAGAGGCTGCGGGAAAAATAGGTAAAATAAATCGAAAAAATCCATACACTCCCAGCTTTAACATTACACCAGCCAGCATCATAGACCCCTCGGTGGGCGCCTCTACATGGGCGTCGGGTAACCAAGTGTGTAAAGGAAATAACGGAATTTTAATAGCAAAGGCAATAGCGAAAGCAAAAAACAGTAGGCTTTGTGTGCTAAACACTGTTCCTGCAATAAAAGGAATATCTAATTTATACCAATCCAACAAACTACTGCTAAAATAACCTAGCTGCACTTGAGTTAAGTGCATCATGTACAGCATGGCCAGTAACATAAACAAAGACCCTGCCAAGGTATAAATTAATAGCTTATAAGAGGCATAGCTTTTTCTTTCCCCTCCCCACAATCCCACAATAAAATACATCGGAAACAAGGACGCTTCAAAAAAAATATAAAACAACACTGCATCAATAGATAAAAAACTTCCTATTAAGGCTACTTCTAAAATTAAAAACGCAGACAAAAAAGCAATGGATCGTTTTTTCCAAGCATAAAGAAAAATCAATACAGTTAATAAGCTGGTTAAAACAACTAAGCTTATAGACAACCCATCTACTCCTACAAAATACGAAATACCAAAAAAATTAATCCAACTGTGCTTTTCTACAAACTGCAAAGCTGCAGTTTGTGTATTAAATGCTAATAATAGTTGAACAGATAATAAAAATTCAACAATTGCAGCTCCCAATAAAGTTATGCGCTTGCCATATATACTAGGAACCAAGCAGCTAAGTAAAACACCCACTAAAGGAAAAAAAATCAATACCGATAAACTCATAACCTTCCCTTTACTTTTTTATATTAAGTAATAAAAAAACAACCAACAATCACACCTAATCCCAAAATAAAATAAAATGCATAACTTTGTAACTTGCCGTTTTGTAAAGCGCAAAAGCCCGCCCCTAAGCGTTGGACAAAATTACTAAGTTTAAAAGTAATGTCATCAATAAATAATTTATCCATGTCTGACAAAGATTGGGCTATAGACCCTAAAGGCTTTATTATTATTTTATAATAATATTCATCAACGCTATATTTAGATAATAATAACTGATGCAATCGAAAATACTGTTTGGACAATTTTGCAGGCCAAGATGGTTTTTTAATGTACATAACAAAAGCCAGCGTTGCCATTAACCCCGCAACTAAAACAGAAGTAAGCATTAACAAAGCTTCTTTTGCTTCTGACATGGGTATGATTTTTATGTTTGGCGCAATTAACGACAAAGCATTATTTAAAAAATTAGGAATATGTCCTAATAAATTTTCGCTAATTAAATGGGGAACGGAAATAAAACCTACAAAGACACTAAACACAGCTAAAATAATTAATGGAACGGTAATGCGCTTATCTCCCTCGTGAGGTTTAATGCTTGGGTTAAATTTTTCTTTTCCCCAAAAAGTTAAAGATACTAAGCGGGTCATGTAAAACGCCGTTAAGCCCGCACCAACAACAGACAAAACCCATAATAGCGGGTGCCCTAACGGACTTGCAAAGCCATAAAATAAAATTTCATCTTTACTAAAAAAGCCCGAGAAAAAAGGAGTTCCAATAATAGCTAACCAACCCATTAAAAAAGTTAAATAAGTAATGGGCATGTATTTTTTTAAGCCCCCCATTTTATTCATATCCTGTTCGCCTTGCATAGAGTGAATTACCGAACCTGCTCCTAAAAATAGTAAGGCTTTAAAAACCGCGTGAGTTATTAAGTGAAACATGGCTACAGAAAAGGCCCCAACTCCCACTGCTATAAACATATAACCCAGTTGAGATACTGTGGAATAAGCCAATACTTTTTTAATATCTTTTTGTGTAAGAGCAATACTGGCTGCTAACAACATTGTTATAACCCCTACGACCGCTATAATATGTAATACGCTGGGCACTAAAATAAATACTGAGCTAAGACGAACAATTAAATAAATACCAGAAGTCACCATAGTTGCTGCGTGAATTAAAGCAGAAACAGGAGTGGGGCCTGCCATGGCATCTGGCAACCAAACAAAAAGAGGAATTTGTGCAGACTTTCCCGTGGCACCAATAAACACAAACAAGCAAGCCAAGCTTAATACCCCCCATGTTTCCACAGAACTGCTGGCGGCCGCTATAGAAATGTCTGCGTAATTTAAGCTTCCAAAGATAGAAAATAAACCAAATATCCCTAGCAAAAAGCCCGCATCGCCAATTCTATTTACAATAAAGGCCTTCATGCCTGCCTTGGCTTTTTGCACATCAGAAAACCAAAAACCAATTAGCAAATAAGAGCATAAACCCACTCCCTCCCAACCTACAAAAGTTAAAAGTAAGTTGTCTGCTAAAACTAAGATTAACATATTAAATAAAAAAAAGTTTAAATACGCAAAGTATTTAGCTGGTCGTAAATCATGAGACATATAAGACATACTAAAAATATGAATTAGTGTTCCCACCCCTGTAATAACTAAAGTCATAATTCCACTTAAAGAATCTAAAACAAAACCAAAAGGTACAGAAACAGCGGCAACCTCAAACCAAGAAAAAAAATGAAGACTTATGGACCTTTCAGAAACTTCTTGAAACAAAAAGGGCAACAACAAAATTACAGCAGAAATAAAACTACCAAAAGCTGCTGCCGAAGCAATAGTTCCAGATAATTGTCCTTTTTTACTATCCCATCTATAAGCATTAATTAAAAAGCCTGCTAAAGGGAAAATTAAAATTAAAGAAAAAAGTAAACCCTGCATAAAAATTATCCTTTTATTTTTTCCACTTCGCTTATGTCAAAAGATTTTTTCTTTTTAAAAAATAGTACGGATATAGCCAAGCCCACTCCCACCTCGGCGGCGGCAATACTCATGGTAAAAAATACTATTACTTGTCCGCTAATGTTATTAGAAAAATGACTAAAAGCTACAAAAGATAAATTAACCGCATTTAACATTAGCTCTAAACAAACCAGCAACATGATAATGCTTTTATGAAAGAAAAAACCCATCATTCCAATAGAAAATAATAAAATAGATAAAACTAAATAATGCTCTAGGCCTACAACCATTAACCAATTACTCATGGGTTCCCCC
>VSKW01020145.1_pt1 | contig 35043 bp, 33 predicted proteins | sample 4798611 | NCBI WGS metagenome assembly VSKW01 (sample SAMN12179536, study PRJNA552185) | sponge metagenome | biome: deep-sea hydrothermal plumes; feature: spots directly above weak diffusing fluid; material: sea water; isolation source: sponge from the Crane site of a hydrothermal vent ...
CTGAACAGTTAAACAACATAGCAGTGGAGCCCCATCATGGCATTAGTCCCCATAGTCATAGAGCAAACCCCCAAAGGGGAGCGCAGTTATGACATTTATTCTCGCCTTCTTAAAGATAGAATTATTATTTTAGGAAGCCCCGTAACCGACGATGTGGCCAACAGTATTATGGCTCAGTTTTTTTTCCTCGAAATGGACAGTCCCGATAAAGATATTCACTTATACATTAATTCCCCCGGAGGAAGTGTTTCGGCGGGTCTTGGAATTTACGATTTAATGCAATTTATTAAATGCGATGTGGCCACCTATTGCATAGGCCAAGCTGCAAGCATGGGGTCTTTGTTGTTATCTGCAGGAACCAAAGGCAAGCGCCATATTTTGCCTCACTCGCGAGTAATGATACACCAACCCTTAACTGGAGGGGGAGGTATTTCGGGCCAAGCTAGTGATATTGAAATTCAAGCCAAAGAAATGTTAAAAATGAAAAGTACATTAACAGAAATTTATTCTCGTCACACAGGCCAAAGTGTAAAGGTCTTAGAAAAAGCTATGGATCGCGATAATTTTTTATCCGCAAAAGAAGCCTGTGAGTTTGGTTTAGCCGATCATGTTGTGGCTAGCCGAAAATTAGTAAAGGCTGTTTAAAAATATGTTTTATTGTGATACAAAAGTCGGCACGGTATGTGAAGTTATAGCAATAATAGAAAAATTAAAAAAGGCAGATTAATGAGTAATAAATATTCTTGTAGCTTTTGTAATAAATCACAATCCGAAGTTAAAAAGTTAATTCAAGGTAATGGTGTTTATATTTGCGACTCCTGTGTCGATTTATGCAGTGACATTATCGTAGAAGAAGCTTTTGCTAAGGGTGAAAATGGTGAAAAAAAAGCAGAAGAGTTACATGTTCCTAACCCTACGGAAATTAAAGCTCACTTAGATGAATATATTATTGGGCAAGCTCAAGCAAAAAAAATATTATCTGTAGCTATTCACAATCATTACAAAAGAATTATGCAACCCAGCCTTGCAAAGTTATCAGATGTAAATAAAGAAGTGGAACTTGAAAAAAGTAATGTGCTTTTGGTTGGCCCCACAGGTAGTGGTAAAACCCTACTTGCAAAAAGTATTGCCAAAATGCTTAATGTTCCTTTTGCCATTGCCGATGCCACGGTTTTAACCGAAGCCGGATATGTGGGTGAAGATGTGGAAAACATTATTTTATCTTTACTTCAAGAGGCCAACTATGATGTTGAAAAAGCTCAACAAGGTATTATTTATATTGACGAAATCGATAAGATTACTCGCAAGGCAGAAAATGTTTCTGTTACTAGAGATGTTAGTGGTGAAGGAGTGCAGCAGTCTTTATTAAAAATTATAGAAGGAACAGTGGCAAATGTTCCTCCCAAGGGAGGCCGTAAGCACCCTCAGCAAGATTTAATTGCCGTAGACACTTCTAATATTTTATTTATTGTTGGAGGGGCATTTGTAGGATTAGAACAACTTATTGCTCGCCGTGTAAGTAGTCATTCTTTAGGTATTGCAGCAGAGATAAAAACTAAGGCAGATAAAGCTAAAGCAGACGCAGAAATTTTTAATCACTTAGAGCCTAGAGATTTAATTCAATATGGTTTAATTCCCGAATTTATTAGTAGATTGCCAGCCATTACTTATTTAGAACCTTTAAGCGAAGAGGCACTGGTGCGCGTTTTAACAGAGCCAAAAAATGCTTTGGTAAAACAATACAAACACTTATTTGCCTTAGATAATATAAAGCTAGAATTTACCGAAGAGGCTTTGTTGTCCATTGCAAAATTAGCATCTACTAGAAAAACAGGTGCCCGAGGTTTAAGAGGAGTTTTAGAAAATAAAATGTTAGACATCATGTACAAAGCTCCTTCAGAAAAAGATTTAGAAGGTTGTGTAATAACCAAAGAAGTTATTACAGAAGGTTCTGAGCCAAAACTATCTTACAAGAAAAAAAACTTACTAAAGAAAAAAGCCTAAATGCACTTTCTTTTTAGATAAAAGTCCGTATTTATATTAACAATTAATTTCTTTTATCAAAGGCGCGCTCTTTTATTAAAAGAAGCCGTCTTAATAAATAAAATTTTGTTTTGGCTAGACAAAGGTGCGAAGTTAGTTGCATAAAAAATCTTAGCTTTTATCCTTAAGAAAAGGGAGAAAGCATGAGTGATAAAAAAAACACAAAGCAGTTAGAGGGACAAGAACCTAAGGGCAAAAAAAATGCTCTTAAAAAAGTTCAGGCATTACCTTTAGTTCCCTTGCGTGATTTAATTATTTTTCCCAACATGATGGTGCAGCTTTTTGTAAGCCGTGAAAAAAGTATTGCCGCTTTAGAAGAGGCAGTAAAAGTTTCTTCAGAAATTATTTTAGTTACACAAAAAGAGGCAACCTCTAATAACATTTCTTTAGATAATATTTATTCTGCGGGAGTGGTGGCTTCGTTAGTTCAGTTATTAAGAATGCCCGACGGTATTGTAAAAGTATTAGTAGAGGGAAAAAGGCGTGTTATTCTTTCTGACATTCACGATGGAGAAGATTTTTTTACAGCAGATTTTTCTGAGAATAAAGAATTTTCTAGTAACGAAAAAGAGTTAGATGCTTTATGTAGAGCAGCTAAAACCGCTTTTGAAGCTTATGCAAGGTTACATAAGCAAGTTTCTCCAGCGAGTTTAATGAGAGTGTCTTCTATTGAAGACCCAGCAAAGTTGTCGGATGTGATAGCGGGTCAGGTAAATTTAAAATTAGACTTTAAACAAGAGCTTCTATCTTTATTTGATATTAACAAGCGCTTAGAATATTTAGTAGAGCGAGTGCAGGGCGAAATTGATGTGCTAGAGGCAGAAAAGCGTATTCGCGCAAGAGTAAAAAACCAAGTTAAAAAATCACAAAAAGAATATTACCTAAATGAACAAATGCAAGCCATTCAAAAAGAATTAAATGACGGTGATGATTCGGCTTCAGAAATTGAAGAGTTGGAGAAAAAATTAGAAGCAAAAAAAATGAGCAAAGAGGCCTATAAAAAAGTAACTAAAGAAATAAAGCGCTTAAAATCGATGTCGCCAATGAGTGCCGAGTCGGGAGTTATTCGTGCCTATGTAGATTGGATGCTAGATTTACCATGGAATAATTATATTAAAGAAAATGTAGATATTAAAGGCGCTCAAAAAATTTTAGATGAAGACCACTGGGGTCTTGAAAAAGTTAAAGAGCGTATTATTGAGCACTTATCCATTCAGTATTTAACTAAAACCATGAGTGGCCCTATTTTGTGTTTAGTGGGACCTCCGGGAGTAGGTAAAACTTCCTTGGCAAAGTCTATTGCAAAATCTTTAAATCGTCCTTTTGCAAGAATTTCTTTAGGAGGGGTAAGAGATGAAGCAGAAATTAGAGGCCATCGTAGAACTTATGTAGGGGCTATGCCGGGTAAAATTATTCAAACACTAAAAAAGTGTGAGTACAATAATCCATTAATTTTATTAGACGAAGTGGATAAAATGGCAACCGACTTTAGAGGAGATCCATCGGCAGCTTTATTAGAAGTTTTAGACCCCTCACAAAACCATACTTTTTCTGATCACTATTTAGAGGTGGAGTATGATTTATCGAAGGTAATGTTTTTAGCAACGGCAAACTCACTGCATAGTATGAATCGGCCACTGCTGGATCGTTTAGAGGTATTACATTTAGACGGATATATTGAAAAAGAAAAATTTCATATCGGAAAACAATATTTAGTTCCCAAGCAATTACAGAAAAGTGGTTTAAAAGACAGAAAGGTAAGCTTAAGCGACGCTGCATTAAAAGATTTAATTCATTATTATACTAGAGAGGCGGGTGTTCGTAATTTAGAAAGAACAATTTCTAAAACTTTTAGAAAATTAGCCAAAGAAATTGTAGAAGATGAATTTAAAATAAAAGCTGAAGAAAAACCAAAAGCAAAAACTAGAAACAAAAGAGTAACTGCTGCGGGAAAGAAAGCAGGTAAACTAAAGAAAACTTCTTATAATGTTACCTCTAAAAAATTAGTAGAATTATTAGGAGAGCACGTTTATAAATCGAACACCATTGAAAAACAAAATGAAATTGGTTTAACCAATGGTATGGCCTACACTACGGTGGGCGGAGATTTATTACCCATTGAGGTTAGTAGTGTTCCTGGAACTGGTAAATTTATCATTACCGGTCAACTTGGCGATGTGATGAAGGAGTCGTGTACGGCGGCCATGAGTTATGTTCGTTCGAGAGGGCCTCTTTTTGGCTTAGATAAAGAAATTTATGCTAATACAGATGTACACATACATGTGCCAGAGGGAGCCATTCCTAAAGATGGGCCATCGGCAGGATTAGCCATTACAACCAGTATTGTGTCTTCTTTATTAAAAATTCCAGTATTAAGAACTGTGGCTATGACAGGCGAGGTAACTTTACGAGGAAGGGCCCTGCCTATTGGAGGCTTAAGAGAAAAAGTTTTGGCCGCTCATCGAGGGGGAATTAAAATAATTATCATTCCTAAAGAAAATCAAAAAGATTTAAAAGATATTCCCAAAGAAGTTATGAGCAGTTTGCAGGTTGTGTTAGTGGACCATGTTGACCAGGTGTTAGTAAAAGCCCTGGCTGTTAAAAACCCTAAAGAAGTTTTTAAACAAGATAAAGCAAAAGAGCATGTAGGTTTAAGGGCGCAGCATATTGGGTATATAGAAAAAAATACTCCCCACTAAGCAAAATAACGCAATGCACAGCCTTTGTAATTAAGCCCTAGCCCTTAGTATTGACCCTATCTTTGTTCTTGGCTATAGTTTTTCACTATGGAGCGTCAAAACTTAGGTCCCAAGAGCTTACCAGCTGCCAAAGTATCTTTGCAGGGCTTAAAAGCCGTTCAAGAGCAGATGGATGATTTAGGCACAGAAGCTCACGCCTTTTACCAGCTAGGTAATTTGTACTATGATCGTTTGGATTTCTCCAAAGCGCTTTTTTATTTAAAAAAAGCAGCAAAAGTTTTTTTAAAAGAACAGCAATTTGAGCAATACTTTTTTTGCCAACATAAATGCCTGCGCATATTTGTCGAAAGAGAAGAAAAAGAAGAAATTGCTAAATTACAAAAAGAATTAAGTGTTATTCAAGGCCAGTATTCATTAGAAGAAAATTCACGATATTATTACACTTTGGGCCTTTCTTTAGACTCCGACAAACAGTTTTCTTCTGCCTTTTCTTGCATGGAAAAATCCTTAGATTTAGCATTAAAAACAAAAAATAAGGTAGATATTTGTTACGCTTTATCAGGCTTAGTAATTATATACACTCATCAAGACAAATTAGATTTAGCTATAAAAGAAATTAACAATTTAAAAGTATTTTTTCAAAAAATAGAGCTAAAAGAGTTAGCCATTTCTATGGATATTGCCTACGGGTATATTTTACGACAACAAGGTTTATTAAAAGATGCTTTAAATACCTTTTGGCAAACTTACTCTAAAGTGGGTGAGGTAAAAAATTTATACTATAATACTTATTTATTATATGCGCTGGGCACTACTTATTTACAATTAAAAGATAAAGAAACAGCATCGTTGTTTTTATCGTTAGCGCAAAGCTCGGTAGATAGAAAAAATTTAAAAAGAACGGCGGGATTAATTGACAGCCATATTAAGTCTATTGGAGTTAAACACGGAACAGAGTTTGATTTAATTTTAGATTGCCATAATCGACAAATTAAAGAAAAAGAGAAGGGTGTGGTTAATTTAAAAGGGCAATTTATTATTTTAGAGTTATTAAAATTATTTTTATCTAAGCCAGGATATTCTTTTTCTAAAAAAGAGTTAGTAAAAAAAGTATGGGATCAAAATTACTCTCCAAGTATTCATGACAACAAGGTGTATGTAACTTTAAAGCGGCTAAAGAAAATTATCGAGCCTGACAAAAAATCTGCAAAGTATATTTTTCGCAATAAAGAGGGTTATTATTTAGACTCTAAGGTAAAAACTTTTATTAGAGAAATACAATTTTAAAGGACAACATGAAAACTTTTTTTTCTTTTTCAAAACTAGCTTTGTTATTTTATTTTGTGTTAAGCGGAATTGCGACAACTAATATTAGTGTAGCAATGAACAAGCAAGATGCTGTAATAAGTACTTCATCTATTGTACAGTGTTCTACTAAAGTGCTAAGTGGCGGAGAAGATTTAATTCCATGGCCCTTTGCTCAATGCCCATGGAATATGAATAACTTATATGGTAAATGGTTGGTAACAGCAGAAACAACAGGTGCCAAAACGCTTTCTAAACAAAAAGAAGTTTATAAAATTTTTACATCTTCTGTGGGAGTAGCTATTATTAGATATAGGTTAGACGGAACTGAAGACAAAGGTTTTGTGGTAATGAACCCAAGCAGAGGAAAAATGTCTGAAAATTCTTATAGCGCCTTTATGTATTCCTCTAGTGGAGAGATATATTATTTGTCTATATACGCTTACTTAGAAGAGTCGTTGCGTTTTTATGGAAAAGAACCCTCTTCTTGTTCGGGTTTTAATAAAGAAAAAATACAAGGTATTATTCTTATGAAGCACAAAGCGCGTAACTTTTTTCAGTGTGAAGAAACCTCTACAGAATCTTGGCTGTTAGAAAAGCAATAACTCTATTTAACAACATGTCTTAAAAAGAGACTAAAAAAACAAAATAAGCCTTAAGTTTTTGTTTCAAACCCCCGTTCTAGACTTTAGCACGGGAGGCATTATGAATGATTTAAAGGTTTCTAGTTCGTTACCTAATACTAATTTTTTAAAGGTTTCGGAGGTAATTGGTTTTTCTAATTGCATGGTCATAGCCAATCAAGCCTATATTGTAGAGGCCAAGGGTTACAATTTAATGCTTAGAATTTTTTCTCAACACTTTAATGCAGAGTGGTTACAAGAACACTCTTTAGAGTCGTTAGTTTTTGAAGATTTATCTTTATTTATTACAGATATGAACATGGATGTAGAAGCTCAAGTTTTAAAAGTGTATCAAAGCTCTGTGAAAAATGCGCATATAGATATTAAACTGCAATTGGCAGACTCTTTACCAGAATATTGGACAGAATGTTTTGCAGATATGTTTAGCCCTGCGGCTTAGTTGGTTAGACAACTTTTGTAAGTGCTACTTAAACTTATTTAGATAATTAAGTTTTCTTTTTAAATTTGGTAGGGACTACCGGGTTCGAACCGATGACATCCACCTTGTAAGGGTGGCGCTCTACCAGCTGAGCTAAGTCCCTAAATAACTCTCAAAATATATACTGAAAATTTTAGCTTGGCAAACGGCTTTCCCGTTTAGTTTTTGTCTAGATAGCTAAGGGCAAGAGTATAGTTAGAAAAGCTAATAACCCAGCCTCTGCCCGTATATTTTTTATTTTTTTCTATATTGGCAAATTGGTATTGCCAAGAGGAGTTGGGCTGAAAGAAACTTTGTTTTTTTTGTGTTGGGCATAACTCAGTTTCTAAAAAAGGGGCCCAAGAATGAATAAGCACATCGCGAATAAGTTGTGTATCGGCATTGGGTAAAGATTTAAAGCTAGATTCTTTTGCGGCCCAAAGGTGAGCTGGCGAAGGGGCTTCAAAAACCTCCAAAGGAGTGGATACTTTTTTAATAATTTCTGTGCTTACGCGATCGCTGATTTCTAAGTCTATGCCAAAAAATTGATTATCTGCACTCTTTTTGGGGCTACAAATAAAAGCTCCATGGGCCTTACAGTGAGACAAAGAAATTTTAGCCAACGGAAATTCTTTTAAAGAGCTTCCTGGCGTGGATAAGTTATTTAGTGCTAATAAAGCTTTTGGCAAAAAATGGGCTTCGGTGGGAATTTCTTTATTTTGTATTTTATTAGTAACTAAGTTAATCATGGCTCTGCGCAAAAAATTTCTTTTTTCTTGCTGTTCGTGTTTGGGTAAAAAAGGCACGATCTTCAGCCACACAGGAGCATTTAGCTCTGCAGAAATAAGCTTTACCCAGCTTTCTATGCTGGCTGTAAACTGAGTGTGAAAAGAGAGGCCTTGTTTTTCTTCTAACATAATTATCTCATTGTACAGTTGCCAAAGTGCGTTTTTATAAGGTTAAGGGCAACCCAGCGCTTTTAACGCTAAGCACCATTGTATAGCTTTTTGGCAAAAAAGTATAACAGAAAGTAATTTTTATAAAATAAAGTCGGTTTTATGGAAATTTATGGCTCTACTGGCTCACCGAAAGCGTGAGAGGGTCATTTTTTTATTATTTTTGGTATTTTGGTCGATAGATTTACTATGAAAGGGGTTTTAAACACTAGAGGTCAGGCCACAATAGAGGCAGTTTTAATGCTGGTTTTGGGTGTGTCCATGGTTTTGGGTTTAATGGCGGGTTTTAATAAGCAATTTGAGAGGTTTACAGAACTTTACTTTGGCGAGTACTTTGCCTGCTTAATCGAAAATGGACAGCTCCCTTATTTACAATACGAAACTAAGGATGAGTGTGGAAAAATACTGGTTTCTTTTTCTTCACTCAGCGGAAAGGACAAGGATAATTCCACAAACAATAATTCAAAAGGCTCTTCGTCTTCGTCGAAAGAGGGCTCTAAAAAATCGGGCTCCTTGGCGGGCAGAATAAGGCCCACGCAAGGAATAAACGAAAGTGGCTTGTCTAAGAACGCTAACCGTTTTTCTGTAAAAAGAGGAGGCTCGTCGGGGTCGGCGGCGACTAAAAATGGAGGCGGGGAAAAAAAGGCTAATGATGCCGAGGGTGGTGGTTACGGAGGGCAACAGGTTGGCACTTATGGTAAGTTATCTGGTGGGAATGATGGAGGGGTGCAAATTATTAAAATTAAGCGAAGAGCTAAGGGCAAGGACCGAGGGTCTTCTTACGGTTTGTATAAAGACCCAGGGGACAAAAAAAATGCCTCAAAAATTGCCGTGAAAAAACCAGAGCAGGGCAACGCTAATAAAGCAAGCACGCGTTTAAAAATAGAACGAACCATAGCTAAAGTAAAAGAAAAAAAAGAAGAGAAGTTTTCATTGAATTTTTCTAGCATTATGCGATTTTTAATTATTGCAGCCTTGATAATTATCATCATTATTGTTATTGGTGGGCAACTGTTAAGTATTAGTAAATCTTTCGAGTAGTTTATGAAAATTGCATTAGTTCAGTTTCAGTCTTCTTTGGCCAGCCCCATAAAGAATGCGCAAAGGCATTTGAGTTTTATTAATCAAGCTCAAGAGAAAAATGCAGACTTAGTTGTGTTTCCAGAGCTGTCGCTATTTTCTTATCCCGTGTATGACTTACCAGAAAATAAAAAAATTATTGAAGAGCAAAAACTAGCTTTAAACTTTCTTTCTCAAAATTTACCTTCGGACATATCGGTACTGGTTGGAGGTTTGTCTTTAAATAAAGAACAAGGAAAAAATTTTTTTAACTCGGCCTTTCTTTTATCCAAAGAAGAAGAAACAAAAATTATTTCTAAAAAGTTAATTCCCAGTTACGATATTTTTGATGAGTATAGGCATATTGAACCCGCCAAGCAGAGTAATTGCAATTCAGAATTTAGTATTAAATCGACCAATTTTTTGTTGCACATTTGTGAAGACTCGTGGTTTGGCTTAGATAGCTTTTATAAAAAATCTTTGCATTCTGTTTCTTCAGATTTTGTAATGACAAAAAAAAATATCGACTATGTTATAAATATGAGCGCCTCTCCTTTTTTTCAAGGAAAAGAGCGCAGCCGCTTAAACATGGCAAAAAATGTAACCTCTGTCTTTGGCGCTCACTTATTATATGTAAACGCTGTAGGAGCAAGCGATGAAATGATTTTTGACGGACGAAGCTTTGTGTATGAAGGCCGAAAGAAAAAGATACTGTTACAGTCGCCCTCTTTTAAAGAAAACCTTTTAATGCTAGATACCAAGCTTGTTCAAAAACAAGACGAAGGCAACGGTGAAAATAAAAATACAAGCGCGAAACCTGAGGATAACAAAACAAATGAAGGCTCGCACTTAGATATTATACGAAAAGCTTTGTGCTTTGGCTTGTCTGAGTTTGTTAAGCAATCTGGTTTTAAAAAAATTCACCTTGGTTTAAGTGGGGGGGTAGACTCTGCAGTAGTAGCTTGCCTAGCTGTAGAGGCTTTGGGAAAAGACAATGTAAAAGCATTTAGTTTGCCAAGTGCTTTTAGCTCGCCCTTAAGCTTTAACTTAGCCTTAGAGCAAACCAAATTATTAAATATTACTTTAAAAAATATATCTATAGAATCAATGTTTCAAAACTGTAAAGAAAATATTAATACAGAACTAAAGATATCTGATTTTTCTGTTATTCACGAAAACCTTCAAGCAAGGTTACGAAGTATAATTTTAATGGCGTATTCGCAAAAAGAAAAAAGTTTGCTGCTAAACACTAGTAATAAAAGTGAAATAGCCACAGGCTATAGCACTTTGTATGGCGATTTATCTGGAGCGCTGTGCCCCATAGGGGATTTACTTAAAACAGAAGTTTACGCCTTGGCAGAACATTATTGTAAAAAAAATCAGCTACCCAAGGCGGTTATTCAAAGGCCTCCCACAGCAGAATTAAGAAAAGACCAGTTAGACCAAGATAGCTTACCTAAATATGAAGTTTTAGATTTTGTAATTTTGAAAGCCTTAAATATTGGCAGTAGTTTTGTTTTGAATGAAAAACTTAACCAAACTTTTCAGGATTATGTTAAAAGTAATTATTCAAAAAAAGAATTAGAATTAGCAGAAGAGTTTTGCTATAAAAAAATGTTTCAAAGCGAATTTAAAAGATTTCAATCTCCTCCCATTTTAAAAGTTTCTGAAAAATCTTTTGGTCAAGGGCGAAAAATGCCCATAGCCAATCATCATTTGTATAGTAAAAATTAGTTTAAAAAAATTTAGACATCAAACAGCGAAGTTTGCTTATCTTCTTCTTTAAGTTGTGCAAAGTAAAAATGTTTTCCAGAAAGAGAGATTAAATTTTCAGAGGGAGGTAAGCTAGGGCCTCCAGTTACCTTTTTTACTAAATTCATAAAAACTTCTGCACAATACTTAGCATCATCTTCGGCTCGGTGAAAAACTTCACTTTGAATATTAAAATGTTGTACTAAAGTTCCTAATTTATAATTAGGTAAGCCAGGTACGATTTTTTTTGCCATTCCATAAGTATCAACCACTAAAGAGTTGGGGGCTTGCATTTTACATCGCTTAAAATTGGTTTGCAGAAATTGAAAATCAAAGGTCGCGTTATGAGCCACCATTATAAAATCCTGACAAAATTGAGTTAAAGCCTCTAAAGTGTTTTGTATAAGAGGCTTGCCTTTAACCATGTCGTTAGTAATACCATTAATTTTAGTAGCCATAGCGGGGATAGCTTGTTCGGGGTCTACTAATGTAGAAAAAACGCTGTCTACTTGGCCATTAATATACTTTACAGCACCCACTTCAATAATTTTATCCAGCTCGGGATAAAGTCCTGTGGTTTCTAAGTCAAAGGCAATAAAATTTAGATTAGAAGCATTCATGCTAATTACGCTATAATATTTTTTTTATTTTTAAAAGCTATTTTTTATCAATTAATAAAAAAAGGATTGCTAATAATCCAGGGTGTCCAGTAAGTCCTAAATGGCCTTGGAAGAGGGGGCATAAGCTCTACAAGTATTTTATACACGCCCTTTTGGCTTATGGGTATATAAGCCTCTAGCTTAGAGTAAGTTAAAAATAATTTTTGATTTTTATAGATTTTTACTTGGTAGGGAAATTTAGGCTTTTCGGGAAGGTGGATATATAGAGAGATATTTTTGGCGCCAGAAAGGCTGGCTTTGCCACCAATGGGCTTTATTATTGTTTTTTTTGATTTTTTGATTTGCAAAAAGCTACAAAAATTTTTTGTAGTTCCTAAAAAATCAAAGCCCACAAAGCTTTGTGCATTTTTAATAGCTTGGTTAAGTGTTTTGGTGTCTTTATTAGTTTTGCCAGTAAGTTCAGATGTGGTTAGCACATAGTTTTTTACTAAATGAAAAACTTGACTATATGATGGAATTTGAAACCGAGAAAGAAAGTTATTACTTTTGATATTAAAGCTGGCAAGTGTGGCAAATTTTGACTTTAAAAAAGAAGATTGTTTAGAAATACTATTAGAATGTTGCAGTAAATACAAAAAGGCTGTTTCGGGAGCAAAAGGATAGGTCAACAATGTCCAAAAAATGTGTAATTTATTATAATGAAATTTATCACTCCATATTTGATTAAGGTCGACAACACTTGTAATTTTTTGTGTTTGAGAAAAAGGAATAAATAAAGTTTGGTCACGATAAAAATTTAATGACCTCTTTTTTAAAGAGGTTAGATTTTTATCTGGCGTTAGCAATACAAAATCAATACCGTTATTAGCAATTGCTTTAAAAAGGCTAGGTTTTTTTAAATGTTTTTTGTCAACATTATACAAGCCTTTGTAGGTGTAAAAAAAGGCACACTGTCTTCGAGGGTATAGCAAATCATTTTTACTGTGAAACAATAACCAAAACACCAGAAAAGAGTATAGACTTACTAAGAAAAAACTAATTAACAGTATTTTATTTTTTAAAACTAGCATCTTTCATAAAATTATAAAGTAAAAGAATGGCGCAAGCTGTAAGAAACCACCCGAGTTGGTTTTTGATAAGACTGATTGCTGTAGTTTTTAACTAAAATTTTTAATTGCCAAATAAGCGCAAAAAATAGCAACAAAACAAAGATAATAATTAAATGAGTATTTTTTTTATAAAATACTTTTTGAATTTCTTGAGTTTCTGAATGTGTATGTGGAGTGGTGTTTTGAAAAAGTTGAGGAGATTCTTTTTCTAATTGTGCCAATATTTTTTTAGAATCTAATTTTAAAAAGTCGGAATATATTGTTGTAAAGTTTTTTAAAACAGTACTGTGATTAAAGGTTTTAATATTTCCCTGTTCCAAGGCCTCTAAATATTTTATTTGAATTTTTGTAGAGGCACTAACATCTTGCAAGCTATATTGATAGTGTAGCCTAGCCTCTTTTAAAATTTGTCCAGTAACTTTCATAATTAACAAATCAATAGTTTTTTTTAGGATTTAAAAACTTTTTAATTTTTCCTGTAATATTTGTATTTTTAATAGTAAGTTTTTTAAAAATTGCAAAAGCCTTAATGTATTCTTTTAACTTATAATGGTTGCGTGCCTGCATAAAAATATTAGTTGTTGTTTTGTGTTGTGGGCAAAGAGAAAAGCTTTTTAAAAGTTGTTCGTTAGATTGGTAGTATTTTTTTCTTTTATGCAGTATTTGTGCAAGCTGTAAGTTGGCGGGGCAAAAATTGCGGCTTAAACTTAAAGACTTATTAACAAGTTTGTGGGCGGCAGAAAAATTTTTGATCTTTGCTTTAATAAGACTTAAGTAAAAGTAAGTTTTGTATTGATAGGGGTAGGTTAGATCGTTTAAGTTGTTCTTTAATAATCGAAATGCAGAGCTGTAGTGCTTAGCTTTTACTAAGGCATAGGCTAAATTATTTTTATATTCTGTTTGCTTAGGCTTTAAAGCAATAGCTTTTTTAAAATGAACGATAGAGCGGTTGTATTTTTTTAAAGCAAAATAAGAAAGGCCCAAATAATTTTGTACGCGAGCATTTTTTTTATCAAGCTGTTCGGCCTGTAATAGACGATTTAAAGCAGAAGGATAATTATTTTGTTGTAAAAAAGAAACTCCAATTTTTTCGTACAGGGCGGCTTTTTTTGCAGATAATTTAGAACTAAGAGAATTGCAAGAGCTAATAAAGAATAATAAAACAATAATTTTTATCATAGCTTTATTATGACGCGATAAGCTTCTTAATGGCAAGGTAAAAAGCCTAGTTAATTAGGCTTTTAAAAAAAAGGAGTGTCGCTTTTTATCTTAGTATAAAAACTTTAGTGTGTTTTCTCTGTGCTCTTGTTTAAAAAAGAAGTCCACTTCTCTTTTAGCACTATCTAAGCTGTCGCTTCCGTGCACGGCGTTTTCTCCCAAGCTGTCTCCGTATAAAGCGCGCAAAGTGTCGGGCTTAGCCTCTTTAGGGTTGGTAGCGCCCATAATTTCACGATTAAGGCTTACGGCATTTTCTCCGTGCAGGGCCATTAAAACCACAGGGCCCGAGGCCATAAAATCCACAAGTTCTCCAAAAAAAGGTCGCTCTTTGTGTTCGGCATAAAATGCTTCACATATGGATTTAGATAATAATACTTTTTTTATAGCCGCTACTTGTAAATGTTTTTTTTCAAAATGACTAATGATATCGCCAATAACATTTTTTTTCACAGCGTTGGGTTTGATAATGGATAGGGTTAGTTCTTTGCTCATTTTTTCTCCTTGGTTATTTTGGTTTTATTTTTTTTCTAATACAGCTTTTAAAGTTTCTCCAAGCTTTGATGGATTTTTTTCAATAATGCAGCCGGCCTCTTGTAGTGCATTGTACTTATCTTCGGCACTACCTGCAGAGCCACTAACAATAGCCCCGGCATGACCCATTCTTTTTCCTTTTGGTGCAGTAGCACCAGCAATAAATGCTACCACTGGTTTTTTAAAATGGGCTTTAATATATTCCGCAGCGTCTTCTTCGGCACTGCCTCCAATCTCGCCAATTAAAATAACAGCGTCTGTATCAGGGTCTTGGTTAAACATTTTTAAAATGTCTACAAAATTGGTTCCGTTAATGGGGTCACCTCCAATACCAACACAAGAGCTTTGCCCTAGGTTTAAAGAGGTAAGTTGCCATACGGCTTCGTAAGTTAAAGTTCCCGAGCGAGACAGCACGCCCACTCTACCTTTTTTATGAATGTACCCAGGCATAATACCAATTTTACATTCATCGGGAGTAATAACACCAGGGCAGTTAGGCCCAATCAATCGACTGTTAGAATTTTTTAAAAGTTGTTTTACTTTTAGCATGTCTAACACAGGTATGCCTTCTGTTATGCAAATAATTAATTCTATTTTAGCATCAATGGCCTCGGCAATAGCATCGGCAGCAAAGGCGGGGGGAACATAAATTACAGAAGCTGTGGCTTGAGTAGCTTTTACCGCTTCTTTAACGGTATTAAAAACGGGAAGTTGTAGGTGAGTGCTACCCCCTTTTCCAGGAGTTACTCCTCCCACCATATGTGTTCCGTAAAGGGCGGCTTGCTCGGAGTGAAAAGTGCCTTGGGCCCCAGTAAAACCTTGGCAAAGTACTTTGGTATCTTTATTAATTAAAATAGACATATTTCCCCTTTTTTATGTAGCGGCTATTATTTTTTGTGCAGCTTGGTCCAAACTATCGGCTGTAATGATATTTAAATCGCTGTTAGCTAAAAGGTCCTTGCCTTTTTTAGCATTAGTTCCTTCTAGGCGAACCACTAAGGGAATGGTTAATCCCACTTCTTTGGAAGCGGCAATAACTCCTTCGGCAATAATGTCGCATTTCATTATTCCTCCAAAAATATTAACTAAAATTCCTTTTACCTGACTGTCTTGTAAAATAATTTTAAAAGCTTCTGTAACTTTTTCTTTAGTAGCGCTACCTCCCACATCTAAAAAATTAGCGGGTAGCGAGCCTTGAGTTTTTATAATATCCATAGTGGCCATGGCTAGGCCTGCGCCATTAACTAAGCAGCCAATTGAGCCATCGAGTTTAATAAAAGAAAGGTCAAATTTTTTAGCTCTTGTTTCTGAGGGGTCTTCTTCGGTAAGGTCGCGGTAAGCTTCTGTATTGGGGTGACGATATAAGGAGTTATCTTCAATGCTAATTTTTGCATCTAAAGGAATAACTTGTTGATCTTTGGTTAGCACTAAAGGATTAATTTCTAGCATTTCACAATCTTCTTCTAAAAAGGCTTTGTATAGTTTTATAAAAATAATACTCGCTCTTATGGCAGCTTTACTTTTAAAACCTAAAAGAAAAGCTAAGTCTCTTGCTTGAAAATCTAATAAGCCCACTAAAGGATCAATAGATATGTTAAAAATTTTTTCTGGAGTATTTTCTGCCACATCTTCAATGTCCATTCCACCCTCGGGGCTGGCCATCAATGTAATACAATCTTTGGCTCGGTCTACTAACAGGGCTACATAAAATTCAGATTCAATTGCGCAGCCCTCTTCGATAATAATTTTATTAACAATTTTTCCCTTAGGCCCTGTTTGTTTAGTAACTAAATTCATTTTTAAAATATCATTAGCGTGTTGGGTAACTTCTGCTAAATTTTTTGCTAACTTTACTCCGCCGCCTTGCCCCCTTCCTCCTGCATGAATTTGTGCTTTAATTACCCAAACTTTTCCACCAAGTTCTTGCGCTAAAGCTTCTGCTTTGTCTGCTGTGGTGCAAAGTTTATTTTTTAGTGTGGGGATGTGGTATTTTTGTAAAAGCTCTTTAGCTTGGTATTCATGTAAATTCATTATTAAATATCCTTCTTTAAATTATTTTTTATTAATAATCCATATTTTTTAAAGTGCTTACTAAATCTTGTACTGCAGTTACAGAGCTGTCTAGTTGAGATTGTTCTTTGGGGCTTAGCTTTAACTCTACTACTTTTTCTAAACCCGAACCGCCCAGTTGGCAAAGCACACCTAGAAATAAATTTTTTACTCCATACTCTCCTTGTAAAAAGGCAGCGCAAGGTAAGACTCTGTGTTGATTTTTTAAAATAGCTGTGGCCATTTGTACAGCGCTGGCAGCGGGAGCGTAGTAGGCCGACCCGGTTTTTAAAAGACCAACAATCTCGGCGCCTCCTTTTCGAGTTCTTTCAATAATAGATTCAATTTTTTCTTCGGAAAGAAAAGAAGATAGTGGTGCTCCTCCAATAGAGCAGTGATTAGGCATTGGAACCATTGTATCGCCGTGCCCTCCCAAAACAAAAGCGTGCACATCTTCTACACTAACATTGGCGGCTTCTGCAATAAATGCTTTAAAGCGTGCGCTGTCTAAAATACCCGCCATACCAATAACTCTTTCTGGGGGAAAGCCTAAAGTTTCTTTAGCAACAAAAGCCATGGCATCTAAGGGGTTGCTTACTACTATCACTATGGAATTTGGGGCCTGTTCTTTTATACCTTGGCAAACGATTTTCATAATACTGGCATTGGTTTTTAAAAGATCGTCTCGGCTCATTCCTGGCTTTCTAGCCATTCCCGCAGTAATGATAATTACATCGGAGTTTGCAATGTCGGAATATTTAGAAGTTCCTTGTATGTCACTGTTAAAATTCATAACCGGCGCCGCCTCGGCGAGGTCTAAAGCTTTTCCTTTTGCGCTACCTTCATTAATATCTAAAAGTACTATGTCGGCTAATTCTTGCGAAGCCGCCCAGTGTGCGCAGGTAGCACCTACAAAACCAGACCCGATGATAGATAGTTTTTTTCTTTTGTGCGCAGCCATTAGTTATCCTTGTTGTTGAAGTTTATTTTAAGCGTAAAGTCTATTTGTTTATAGCAAAAGTGTTTCAATGTGCAATAAGAAAGAATAGTTTTAGCCTAGGCAGGCTTGTGTTTTTACCCCCCTTTTAAGACACTTTACTTAGACAAAGAAATAGTAAAGGGGAGAGGTACTTATGAAAATATTTGTAGTTTTAGCACTAATGTGTGTTTGTTATGGAGCATGGGCTCAAGATGGTTTTCAAAAAGAAAGAGAGTCTATTTATCACCAGTCACCCGCTAATGACCAAGCCAATCCTGCCGCCCTATCTTTAGAGCCTGTGGAAGAAAGCAAACCCTTTCTACAAAAAAACATTTTGCAAAACACTTATGGCCATTTGTCTATTACGGATTTTCAAGATACTTACCGAATGGGATTGGGTTTTGACATGATGGGTAAGTCGGGACTAGCGGGCGTGTCTTTACACTTGGTATTAACGCAAAGCTTAAGTGTAACAGGTGGCTTTGGCGTGGCAGGAGGTTTTTCGTCTACTTTTGTAGAGGCAAAGCAAGTTATTAGACAATATAAAAAAGTATTAGCCTATTGGGGATTGGGTTTAGCACAATGGGCTTCGGCATCGGGAGCGGTGGGAGATGCGTTTAACCCTGGGTTTTTAAGAGGAAAATTTTTAAAACCAGGAGAGGCTCAAACGGGAAAATTTCAACATTATTTAGTGTCTAGCTCTTTGGGTTTTAAATATTTACAAACTTCAGGATATTTAAAGGGAAGTAGTTTTTATATGGAGCTAGCACCCTTATTTGACCTAAACTCACGGGCCTTAGCCCCTAGTGCAGGCTTTGGGGTAGCGTTTTATTTTTAACAAAGCTCAAAATAATTTTTAACAAAGCTAAAACTTTTAACTGAGTTCAAACTTAGCAATAGTTTGTCTTTGCATATTAGAGGTGCCTTCGTAGATTTGTCCTATTTTGACATCTCTATAAAAGCGTTCCACAGGGTATTCTTTAGAAAAACCGTTACCTCCAAATAAATTAATAGTCATGGAGCAAATTTTTTCTGCAAACTCTGAAGACACTAATTTTGCAGTGGCGGCGGCTTGAATAAAGTCTTGTTTGTTTTCTTTTAATCGAGCGGCATTGTAAACAGCGAGTCTAATTAGGTCTAATTGTACTCGCATATCTGCTAATTGAAACTGGACGGCTTGAAATTGAGACAAACTTTTACCAAACTGTTCGCGCTCTTTAATGTACTGTTTAGAGGCGTCGTAAGCACCTTGGGCAATACCTAACATTTGTGCGGCAATACCTATGCGGCCTTCGTTAAGTGTTTCTATGGCTACTTTGTATCCTTTTCCCACAGCTCCTAAAACATTTTTTTTAGAAATTTTGCAGTTTTCTAAAATCAGCTCACAAGTGGAACTTGCGCGAATACCTAACTTGTTTTCTTTTTTTCCAATACTAAAGCCTTCGCAATCTTTATCTACAATAAAGGCTGTAATTCCTTTATAACCAGCCTTTGGATCAACAGTTGCGAAAACTAAAAAAACAGAAGCGTATTCTGCATTAGTAATCCACATTTTTTGACCAGTTAAATGGTAAAAGTCACCTTGCTCTACGGCTTTGGTTTGCAGGGCAAAGGCGTCAGACCCGCTACCGGTTTCACTTAAAGCGTAGGCTCCAATTTTATTTTCTGCCAGTAATGGTAGATATTGTTTTTTTTGTTCTTCACTAGCCCAGTTGTTAAAGGCATTAGACACTAAGGTGTTTTGCACATCCACCATTACGCTAACCGAGGCATCCACTCGAGCCAATTCTTCAATGGCCAAACAGGTGTTCATAAAACTAATGCCCACCCCTCCGTATTGTTCGGGAATTTCCATGCTCATTAAACCCATTTCAAATAATTTAGGAAGTAATTTACGATCCATTTCACTGTCTTCATCCATTTTGGCAGACAAGGGTTTTATTTCCTTTTCTGCAAATTGACGCACAGCTAATTGAAAGCTTTCTTCCTCTTCTGATAATTGAGTTAGTGCAACAGATTTCATTTTTTCCCTTTAAAGTTGAGTTTTGTCTTCTTTATTGAGTATAAGTAATATAGACTTAAGTCAAAATCAAGGTGTTGGAGGTTGTAGTTGGATCAAATCATGGAATATTTAGCAAAAGTGGCTTTGTACTTTGTGCCCTTTCTGTTGGCTTTATCTTTCCACGAATACGCGCATGCTTGGATGGCAAAACGCAAGGGAGACACCACTGCCGAGTTTTTAGGGCGTTTAAGCTTAAACCCTACGGTTCATATGGATATTTTGGGAACAGTGATTTTGCCTTTAGTAGCCATTTTTTTTTCGGGACCATTTTTTGGTTGGGCCAAGCCAGTTCCTGTAAATCCTAGAAACTTTAAAGATCCAGTTAAAGATATGTTTTGGGTGGCTTTGGCGGGGCCGGTGTCTAATTTTATTCTAGCTTTTTTAGCTTTAATCATTTTAGTAATTACAGCTCTTGTGTTTACTGTTTTTTTACAAGATTCAGCGTCACTGTTTTCTGCAATTAAAGAATTTTTTAATATTTTTATTTTAATTAATTTATTTTTAGGCGTATTTAATTTACTGCCTATTCACCCTTTGGACGGGGGTAAAATTTTAGCTCGATTTTTACCTTTTCGATGGAATGCATTTTTAGAAAAAAATCAAATGATGTTTAATTTAATTTTAATATATTTATTTATTACAGGAGGTTTGCGAGTATTGGCGATTCCTGTATATTGGATGTATAATCAAATGATGGGATTGGTAGTATTATTTATTTAATAGCTAGCCTAGTGGTAAAAAAGGATCAAAAATGAGTGTAAGAATACAATTAAAGCAATTTGAAGGACCTTTAGATGTTTTGCTGTATTTAATCAGAAAACACGAAATGAATATTATGGACATTAATATTCATGAAATTACTTCGCAATACTTAGCATATATTCAAAGAATGAAAGAGTTAAATTTAGATTTAGCTGGAGATTTTATTTCTATGGCGGCAAGTTTAATTCAAATTAAATCTAAAATGATATTGCCAAGAGAAGAACTAGAAGAAGAGGAAGAGCTAGAAGACCCTCGACAAAATTTAGTAAAACAGCTGCTAGAATATGAAAAATATAAAAAAGCAGCCTCTGGCTTGTATGTTAATACCTTGTTGGGGCGAGACACTTGGCTGCGGGGAAATAGAGAAAAAAAAGAAGAGCTTCCAGAGGCGGTTTTAATTGTAAAAGATTTGGCCCCTTTAACACTAGGGCAAATTTATTTTAATAAAATAAAAAACATAAAAAAACAAATTTATAAAGTAACCGCTCCCTTACAAGGAGTGTCTGATCGTATTCGTGCATTGCTAGAGATATTTAGCAAGGGTACAAACTTTTTATTTTCTAAGCTATTGCAAGGTCAGTCGAAAATAGAAAAAAGAAACTCAGGGTTGATTAGTTTTTTATCCATACTAGAAATGGTTAAATTAGGGGCCGTTTCTGCTTCGCAAGAGGTGAGTTCTGGCGAAATTTATTTAACGCATAAAAAAACATTAGATGCTGAATTTTTATCTAAGCTAGAGGGAAGCATTTCTTCTGCTAATTAAATCAAGAAGTTAAAAAGAGGTTGTTATGTTAAACGAGCAAGAAAAAGTTAGTAATAAAAAACATTTAGAAATGAACAAAAGCACACTCTCTATTTTAGAGTCTTTACTTTTTGCTTCAGAAAAACCCTTAAGTGTTAACTCCATTAAATTAGCATTAGAAGAAAAATTTTCCTTAGCCTCTGCAGAAATTAAAAAATACTTAAGTGCTTTACAGAAAGAATATGAAAAACAAGATCGAGGCATTGAGTTGGTAGAAATAAATAATGCTTATCAATTACGAACTAAACCAGAAAACAAAGATTTTGTACAAGCTTTAGTAAGAGCAAAAAGTTTTCGACTATCTCCGGTATCTTTAGAGGCGCTTTCTATTATTGCCTATAAACAACCATGTATTAAATCGGTTGTTGATGAAGTGCGGGGAACAGACTCTAGTCATTTAGTTAGAGCTTTAATGGACAGAGGTTTGGTTAAATTTTGTGGAAAAAGCGAACTGCCAGGAAAGCCAATGCTGTACGCTACTACCGATAAATTTTTAGAAGTTTTTGGTTTAAATAAGGTGTCTGACCTGCCAAGCCTTTCCGAGGTGGAAGAGCTTTTGCCACAAGATGTGTTAGAAACTAAAAAAACCGACCCACTAAGTGCAATCACAGAGAGTTTAATAGAAGAACAAAGTTGCAACGATATTCAAGACCAAGAGGAATTAAATAAATTAGCAGAAAGATTGTCTGGCATCGAAGTTGTTCCCGAAGCTTTGAAAAAAAAGAAAGAAGAAGAGCCTGCTTCTACAGAAGCGTAATTTGTTTTTATGTTGTGGTTTATTATTCAAGTATTGCCTAAAAAATGCGTAAGTTTTTTTGTTGGGTATTTTTGCAGCTTAAATATACCATTGCTGTCTAAGTGGGCCACCTTTGTTTTTTATAAAAAATATAAAATTGATTTATCTATAGCAGAAGAACAAAGCATTAAGGCGTATTTTAATATCACCAGTTTGTTTACTAGAAAGTTGCAAGAAAAAGCTAGACCTATTGCAAAAGATGCTTTTTGGGTTCACCCTGCCGATGCACGGTTATTTTCTTCTGGGCAATTAAAAAATCACCAAATTTTTCAAGCTAAGTCTTTTTTTTACGATTTAAAAAGTTTTTTAGCTTTAGATTATTTAAGCCCTAAAATTCAAGAAAAATATTTATTAGAAAGCACTTTCGCCAATGCTCAGTACTTAGACTACTACCTTTGTCCTACAGACTATCATAGAGTTCATAGCCCTGTTAGCGGTGAAATTTTAGCTTATTGTTATGTGCCAGGGGCCTATTGGCCAGTAAATGCCTGCTCACGAACTAGAGTAAAAAATCTATTTTCTAAAAACGAAAGGTTAATTTTTTACATAAAAACTACAAAAGGAATGGTTAGCCTAACAATGGTGGGAGCTTTGTGTGTTGGTAAAATTTATAACAGCATTAGCGGTGATTTTGTTAATAAATCTATTTTTAAAAAAGGCAAGGCTGCCCCGGTTTTTAAAGATAATGTAAGGCATTTTATTAAGCAAGGTGATGAGTTAGGAGTTTTTTATATGGGAAGCACAGTTATTTGTTTGCTAGAGCCTTCTTGCAGCTTTAAAAAGGTATTTACGCAGGGGCAACAAACAAAAATGGGAAGTGCAGCTCTACTTTAGGTAAGTTTTTACAAAAGCAGTTAATAAATACTAGAATACTAGGTATTTTAATATATGTTTTTGAAGAAAAAAAAATTGGTTTTAGATATAGGGGCCAACACTGTAAAAGCTGCTGTTTTTTTAAGCACCAGCAAGTCTGCCAAGTTGCTAGACTATTCTAGTGTTTCTATCAAACAAGCAGGCTCTGTTGCAAACGCTATTTCTGTGGCTAAAAATAAATTATCGTTTAAATTTAAAAAGGCCAATGTTGCTGTGGGCGGGCGCGAAGTTTTTATTCAACACATTACAGTAGAAAAATTTCCTGAAGCACAGTGGGGCCAACAGTTAGTCGCAGAGGCAGAGGCTTATGTGCCTTACGAAGCAGAAATGGCAAATATTAATTATGTTTATTTAGGCTCATCCATAAATACAAATAAAAATGAATTTTTATTAATTGCAACACCTAAGCAGTTAATCGCACAAATACAACAAGACTGTTTAGAGGCAGGCTTACGGTGTGAAAATGTGGAGCCATCAAGCATATCTTTAGTTAACGGCTTTGAATATAATTACGGAATTTTGCAAAATCAAAATATTGCTATATTAGAATTTGGAGAAGAAAGAAGCACTTTTGTTGGAATGTTAAATGGAAGAATTTATTTTGTAAAAAACATCGAATTTGGTTTATCTAATTACGACCAAGCTTTGTCTAGGCAATTAAGTTTGTCTATTGCCGAAGCAGAAAGTTTAAGAAAAAATTTTTGTCTTAACAAAGAGGTGCCAGAAGGAACTAAAGAAATAGTTCGTTCCTTACACGGCAATTTGCGCTCAGAGCTAGAAACAGCAATGGAGTTTATTAAAGGGGTTTTGTCAAAAGAGCCACCTACTAATTTATTTTTAACAGGGGAAGGAATAGCTTTGCCAAATTTGTTACAAGAAATTTCAGAAATTGTTCCTTGCGAGATTATTAATATTTTTTTAAATACAAAGTATGATGAACAAAAGATAGAAAAATCAAGATTAGAAGAAATTAATTCTACAGGTGTTACCATAGCAGGATTAGGAAGTAACCACTAAGCACATATGATAAAAATAGATTTACAACAAGGGGTAGTTCAAGAAAAAGGAGATTTTCGCGAAGAAGGCACGGAAACAAGTGAGCTTATAAAGGCAGTTGGCTTTGGAGCTTTAAAAGTATTTTTTTTTGTTATCTTTTTTTTAGGGGTCTACACCTATGAACAAAGAGAGTTAGATGCATTAAATGTAATTTTAGCAGAAAAAGAAAATATGGAAAGAGTAATGCAACAAAAAATTATTAAAAAAAAATTATTAGTTAAAAAGTTAAAAAAAACTAAGTCAGATTATATCGATGTAGAAAAAAAAGTATATATGCTTAAAGATATTGCAAAGCTTAGGCTTATGTTTATAAAGGCAATGGCCACTTTAAATGGATTTCGTGAAGAAAATTTATGGTTTAGAAGTGTGGATTACAACCAAGGTTTATTGACCATTCACGGATACACACTTAGTAAAAAAATTTTTGATCAATTTTTACAAAACATTCGAGTTAGAGAAAAAAGCTTTGCAGGATTATTAGTAAAGGAAACGAAGTCAGAGAAACAAAAAGGTATAAGTGTTCGATCCTTTTATTTGGAAATAAATTTATTGAATTAGGAAAATGGCATGGACATAAATTTTAGTATATTTCGTTCTATTCAGATAGGTGTGTTGCTGGCCGTTGTTTATTATGTCAGTTATTTTAACAACGGAGATGGCGTTAAAGAAAAAACTAATAAAGTGGTATTTAATGTTTTAAAAAAACGACAAGAATTAAAGAAGGTGATATTGGAAGAAAAGGAATTAACAAAGGTTTCAAAGCTGTTTGATTATCATGCCATACGGGCGCCGAAGGTTTTACACCTTTTAAAAACTTATTCTGAAAGCAGCGACCTTTCTTCTTTTATATCTCGACAGGCTCAGCAGCTAGACTTGAGTATCTTATTATTGGGAAGAGTTGTGGTGTCTAAAGAGAAGGAGTGGGAAGTAAAAGAAATTCAAACCTCTTTGCAAGGTAGTTATCACAAGCTTATGAAGTTTATTGCGAATATTCAAAATGAAGAAAAATTAGTTATTATTAAAAAAAGTACACTGCAGATTGTGGGGGGAGGATCTTCTTTTGGCGTCGAAGATGTTTTACAAGCCAGTTTGTCAGTAAAGTTATATAAATTTGCCAAACGAAGAGAAGAATAAGTTGAATGGGATAATTATGAAAACCGTTTTATTAGCCTGCTTTAGTATATCGTTTTTGTTCGCAAGTGAATTAATGGCAAATAATTCGCAGCAACGCTTTATAGAAGCAGTAAAAAGTTTAAATGGAAACTTAAGTCGTTATAACGATGACTCAACAAATTTAAGCCCATTTAAAGAAAGCGAGCTTTTAAAAAGTAAACAGAAAAAAGGCTTGAAGAAATTTTTAGATGACCCGTTACGAAGTGCTAATGTAGAAGATTATAAACTTAAAGGCTTAATGTGGAAAACAAACATACCAAAGGCAATTGTTAAAGATACGCTTGGTAAAATGCATATTTTAAAAGTAGGAGATTATCTTGGGGTTAATCAAGGGCAAATTATCCACATTCGAGAGGGAGAAGTAGTAGTTTTAGAACTGAAAGAAGGCGGGGGCGATGATGGTCCGACATATAGTACCAAGGTGCTAACTTTTTCTGAACCGCAGTTGAATGGCAAAGAAAAAAACAAACAGACAGGGCAGGGAAAGCAGGCAGAACAGGCGGAACAGGCAGAACAGGAAGAACAGGCAGAGCAGGAACGGCAGGCAGAGCAGACAGGCAGAAAAAACAGATAATTAATAAGCAGGTATAAAAATGAAACACGGGAGAGAAGATGTTACAAATTTGCGCTAAATTTATATTACTAGGAATGATGTTATTTGCTTCTTCCTGTTCTTTATTTCAAAAAACTAAAACAAGGCAGGCAGTATCTGTAAATGATTTATTACAAGAAGATATAGAAAATTCTAGTAAAGCATCAATAGGTAGTGCAAATTCTTTTGAAGATGTTGATAACGGGGAATTAAGTTTAGAAGACGATTCGGTAGCTGAGGGAAATACCTCTACTTCACAAGATGGTGACGAATTAAGTTTAGAAGACGATTTGGTAGCTGAGGGAAACACTTCTGCATCACAAGGCAATGACGAGTTAAGTTTAGAAGACGATTTTAAAACGCAAGAAGAAGAACGCACAACAAAGGCCCCCGTGGCTAGCTTTGATGCCAAAGAAGAAGAAAATATTAAAGAACACACTTCTTTAAAAACAACGGATTTGCAAGGTATTACCTACAAGCAAGAAGGAAACTTAGAAATAGTATCTATCAAAGGCGAGGGAAAAATTGATTATGTCACGCGCATTAACAAAAAAAATAATCAGCTTATTGTGCAAATTAAAAATGCAATATTGCCGGAAAAACTAAAAAGACCTTATTTTATGAAAGATTTTACAGGGGGCTCTGTTGTTGCTGTAAATTCCTATCAAAATTCTCCAGCAGATACAGCTAATATTGTATTGCAGTTACGCAATGGAGTAAAATTAAAGCCGCAAATTATTAACATAGGTTCCATGTTAGAGATTCGCTATCCATTAAGGGCAACACAAATAGCACAAAACAAAAATACTATTAAAGGGAAGCTTGGCTCTTCTCCAGACCAGAAAAAAGGGACATTGGTGGATTTTTTCTTAGGGGGAGGAAGTTATTATGGACACTCTATCTCTTTACAGTTTGAAGACATACCCGTCCGACAGGTTGTTGCATATATTGCTACAGAGGTTGGAGCTAATATTTTAGTAGACGATACAGTTAATGGAAAAATTTCTTTAAAGTTAAGAAATATTCCGTGGGACCAAGCTTTAGCTTTAGTTTTAAAATCTAAAGGCTTGGGGTATATACAAGAAAAGGGAGGAGTTCTTCGTATTTCTAGTTTAGAAAATTTAAAAAAAGAAGAAGAAGCTTTAGTGGCTATTATTAAGTCAAAACAAAGCTTAACGCCATTGTCTGTAAAAGTTTTGCCAATCTCCTTTGCTAAGGCCTCTGAGTTAGCGGCTAAGCTTAAGGTATTTTTAACTCCTAAAAGAGGAAAGCTTTCTTCGGATACAAGAAGTAACACTTTGATTGCTACAGATGTTCCAGAGGTGTTGAAAAAAATTACCTTGTTAGTTAAAAATCTAGATCGTGCTCCTAAACAAGTTTCTATTGAAGCTAAATTTATTGAAGCTAACCAATCTTTTTCTAAAAACTTAGGGGTGAACTGGAGTTTTTCGGGAGGAAGGGTAGATATTAATGGCCTTCAAGGGGCAAACGGCCCTATTTCTGTGGGTTTAGGTTCGGGAGGAATTCGCCCTGTTCCGCCAAGTAGTTTGCGAGGTCTTGCAGGTTCTGTTGGTTTAACTTTAGGTAGTTTTAAATTTTTAGGAGATTTATCCAGCATTTTAGCCATCGCGGAACAAGACCAAGTAGTTAAGGTAATTTCTACTCCTACGGTGGTGGTTTTGGATAAACAAAAAGCAAGTATTACTAACAAAGGAGAAAACTTATCCATATCGCGTACCGAACAAGACGGCACGATTACAGAAAGCGTTACAAGAACACCTATCAAATTACAATTAGATGTTTCGCCACAAATTGCTGCAGACGGAAGTATTTTATTAGATGTTAATATTTTGCGCGAGTTTGCAGGCGGTGCCATCAGTACGGGAAATAACGCTAAGCCTATTAACTCTCGTTCGGTAAAATCCAAAGTGCTTATTAAAAACGGCGACACCTTGGTTATTGGAGGAATTTTTCAAAAAGACACATCTAAAGGAAATTCGGGAGTTCCTTTTTTAAGCAAGTTACCTTTTTTTGGATGGATGTTTAAATACCAATCAGAAGAAGAATCTAAAAATGAATTAATGGTATTTTTAACGCCAAAAATTTTATAACAGCAAGCTTAGTGTAAAGTATAAATAGCGCTGCTGTGCCCTTCTAAAGGAGGAGGGTTGCCATTAAGGTGATCGATGGCGTAATCTGCAAGAGGCTTTTCCTGTTTTTCTAAAATTTCTAAAGCCAACTTTATTTCTTTAGTATTTTTGTTAGTTAACTCTTGTGCATAGTACTGTAAAAGCGTTTGCAAATAACAAACATAGGTACTTTTAAAAGAACACACCTCTAAGTCATAAGTTTGTAATGTTTTTATGTTGGTATTGTCGTCTATTGCAGTTAGCTTTCCTAATTTTTTAAAATCGACAAATAAGCAAGAGGTTCTTCCGTAATACTTTAGTAAGTTCAATTTTGGGCTTGCAATAAAAAACAAAGGAAGGTTAATTTGCTGAGCTAAATAGTGGTATAAAAAAGCCAAAGGTAAAAAGCTAGCACTTCTTTGTAAAATCATGCTAGACAGCAATAAATCTTTTTCTTGAGGCGAGTTTTCTTTAGTAGTGTTTAAGTTAAAAGATAATTCGTTAAAAAAGTAATCACTTAGTAAGTGCAATTTATCCACTTCGCTTAAGTGCTCGCACAAATCTTGCAAAGTGCTAACCCATTGTTTAAGCAGGGCTAAAGATTGAGAAGTTAAATTTTGATTAATCAGTATCGAACTTAGCTGCGCTAAAGAGGGTAAAATGGCCTGAGGCGAATCTTCATTAATTTTATGTATATATAGTAAAAATTGCTGCTGTGGTGATGTTTTTATGTTCAAGTGTTTACCTCTTAGTTAAGCTATAATAAAAGTCATGACTTTATTCTGCTTTCTTAATAAGGTATTTACATAGTTAGTGCAAGAAAATCTCTTTTCCAGAGTGTAAGGAGAGTGCAGGGAGATAAAGTAACTCGGCGCACTATAGTGCTGTAATAAAATTATAGGTGTTAATTATGTCCAACGAAGATAGTTTTTTACAAGATAAATTGGTGGCTTTAGAGCAAGCCTTAAAGGAAGAAAAAACACAAGTGTTGCTTTTAAAAAAAGCTTTGTTGGTGGCGAATAAAAGTATTCAAAAAAGCACAGCCAAAATGCAAAGCGATTTATTTTTATTACAAACTATGCAAAAGGTGTTAATTCCTGACGAGTGGGATTATTTATCAGGCTTTAAAATTAGTGCCAAATATAATTCTGGTGAATTGGGAGGAGATTATTACGATATTTTTGGCTCGAAAGCCAGTAAGATATTTAATGTTTGGATGTCGCACTCCTCTTCGCTATCATTATCCGCTTTATTAAGTGCAATAGTTTTACAATTAAGCGCAGCGCAAGGCATTGAAGTAAAACTATTTTTATCTCAGTTGTATGAAGAAATTACTAGGGTGTTAGAAGAGCAACATTTTTTTGATTTTTTTTATGCCTCCTTAGAGCGCAACACACTGCAATTGTCTTTTGTAGCCCAGGGAAATATGCTGTGTTTTCATTGTAGAGAGGGGGAGCTTACCTCTTTAGTTCGCTGTAAAGATCCAGTTTCTTTATTTACCGCTATTAGTGACATACAAACTATTAAACTATTGCCCAAAGATCGCCTTGTATTTTGTACTCCAGGCATTACTTTAGAAAAAAATAATAAAAAAGAAGTTTTTGGTTCACAAAGAATCATAGATATTATACATAAAAACTTAGATACACATGCTTTACGAAATGAAATTTTTTCTTCTATTAAAAATTTTACAAATACAAATGAGTTTCGGCACGATCACTCCGTAATTGTATTAGATGTTAAGGCCAAGGCATTAAGGTTGGTTTAAATAAAACAAGTAGGTCTATAATTATGAAACCACGCACATTAAAATCACCAACAGGAAGCCAGTTACATTGTAAGTCATGGATTCAAGAGGCGGCTTACCGAATGATACAAAACAACTTAGACCCCGAGGTAGCAGAAAACCCCGAGGAATTAATTGTCTATGGAGGTTTGGGAAAGGCTGCGCGTAATTGGGAAGCTTTAGAAAAAATTTTAGAAGCATTAAGGCAATTAGAAAATGACGAAAGTTTATTAATTCAGTCGGGTAAGCCTGTGGGCGTTATTAAAACACACACAAATGCCCCCAGGGTTTTAATTGCCAATTCTAATTTAGTGCCTAAGTGGGCTACTTGGAAACACTTTGACGAGTTGGATAAAAAATCTTTAATGATGTATGGTCAAATGACTGCAGGGTCTTGGATTTATATTGGCTCGCAGGGGATTGTGCAAGGAACTTACGAAACTTTTGTAGAATTGGGCCGTAAACATTTTAATTCTAATTTAAAAAATAAAATTATTGTAACCGCAGGCTTAGGAGGAATGGGAGGAGCCCAACCTTTAGCAGGAGTATTTGCTGGAGCTTGTGTGCTAGCTATCGAAGCCGACGCGCATAGAATTCAAAAACGACTAGAAACTAAATATATTGACGAGGTGGTAGAAGATTTAAACGAAGCCATTGCAAAAATAAAAGCTTATGCCAGTAAGGGTGAGGCCAAGTCTATTGCTTATTGCGGAAACATGGCCGAAGTGTTGCCTTTATTAATTAAGCACAATTTTATACCCGATATTTTAACCGACCAAACCTCCGCCCACGACCCATTAAGAGGTTATATTCCTGCAGGTTATACTATTGAAGAAGCAAATCGTTTGCGAAATAATCAGCCCGAACAATATTTAAAAAAATCTCGCGCAAGTATTGCTACTCATGTAAAAGCCATGCTAGAAATGAAAAAAAAGGGAAGCATTGTTTTTGACTACGGAAATAATATTCGCGCAGTGGCTAAAGAAGAGGGCGTGAAAGAGGCTTTTCAAATTCCTGGATTTGTTCCCGAATATATTCGTCCGTTATTTTGCTTAGGAAGTGGTCCGTTTCGTTGGGTGGCTTTGTCGGGAGACCCCCAAGACATTAAAGTTACCGACGATGCCTTGCGAGAATTATTTCCTCACAAAAAAGCCTTAATGAATTGGCTAGACATGGCAGAAAAAAGAATTGCCTTTCAAGGTTTGCCTGCACGCATTTGCTGGCTAGAGTATGGAGAGCGAGCTTTGGCGGGATTAAAGTTTAACGAACTAGTAGCTAGTAAAAAATTAAAAGCACCCATTGTTATTGGGCGCGACCATTTAGATTGCGGTTCGGTAGCCTCCCCCAACAGAGAAACAGAAAACATGAAAGATGGTTCTGACGCTGTGGCCGACTGGCCTTTGTTAAATCTATTAAGCAATACCGCCTGCGGTGCTTCGTGGGTTAGTTTTCATCATGGAGGAGGAGTAGGAATGGGCTATAGCTTACACGCAGGACAAGTTATTGTGGCCGACGGAACTCCAGAAGCAGCAGAAAGATTACAAAGAGTATTAACCGCCGACCCAGCTACGGGTTTGTTTCGACACGCCGATGCTGGTTATGCACAGGCTCAAGAAGCTTGCAAAAAACACAAGTTACAAAGTTTTTTTTAAATTATGAGTTTTACATTATTTTATAATATTTCTGAATTACTAAGTTTAAAAGAGGTGTCTGAAAAACAGGGGCGCCATATTACATCAAAAGATTTTGTAATTACCAAAAAGGCTGCCATTATTTCTTACAAAGGAAAAATTGTTTGGGTAGGAAAATATGCTGCAGTTAAACCGCGCTTAATCAAACAATTAATGCAAATTAATAAAATTACGCAAACTTTACAAAGGCATTCGCTAAGCCAAGCTTTTATTATGCCTGCTTTTGTGGAATGCCATACCCATTTATTATTTGCAGGTAATCGCGCCTCCGAGTTTAATTTACGGCAAAAGGGAATGTCTTATTCTGACATTACTAAAAAAGGGGGAGGAATTTTATCCACCGTTAAGGCAACGCGAAAGTTATCTTTATTAGAGCTTAAGCGTATGGCACAAAAAAGAGCCGAAGTTTTTTTATCTCAAGGAGTAACTAGTTTAGAAGCAAAAAGCGGATACGGTTTAAACTTATCTAGCGAAATAAAAATGTTAGAAGCCATTAAATCTATTAAAAAATTAAATACTAAAGCAACGCTTTTAGCCTTACACACTTTGCCTAAGGAGTTTTCTTCTAAAGATAAATATTTTCAATGGGTAATAAATCAAGTTCTTCCCAAAGCAGTAAAAAAACAAGTAGTGGATAGGGTAGATATTTTTGTAGAGCAAATGGCTTTTAACAAAAAGCATATGACGGCTTTATTTAAACAGGCTAGCGATTATAATTTGGGTTTAACTGTACATTCAGACCAATTAAGCCCTCAAGGAACTTCTTGTTTGGCCTCCCAGCAAGGGGCGTCTTCGGTGGACCATGTTAACTTTGTTAGCGATTCAGAAATTAAACAGTTGTCTAAAGCTAATGTTAGCAATGTGTTTTTGCCAGGAGCAGATTTTTACTTAAAAATGCCATACCCTCAGGCGCGTAAATTTTTAGATGCAGGGGCTAGGGTGGCCTTGGCCACAGACTACAACCCAGGCACTTGCCCTTGTAATAATATCGAATTTATCGGGCTATTGGCTCGTTTAGAAATGAATATGACCATCGAAGAGGTGGTTGCAGCCTACACCGTTTCTGCAGCTTATGCTTTAGGTATGCAAAATACAGTGGGCTCTTTGCAGGTGGGAAAGCAGGCCGATTTTATCAGCTTAAATAAACCTTACGATGAGTTATTTTATTCTAGCACCCTAAAAAACCCAGTGGTAAAGTCGGTTTATCGATTAGGTAGGTTGGTTGCATCTAATGGGCAAGTAGTAGTAGAGTATGCATTGCTATTAATGATTTCGGTAATACTAGCCATGACGCTAGTAAATATGACAGTAAGTAGAAATCCAGACAGCCCAGGCTTTATTATAAAAAAATGGGGAGACATTTTAAAAGTGATTGGCGAGGACACACAAAAGTAAGTAACCAAAAAGGATACGCAAAATTACTATGCTCAACACAAAAAAAAATTTAGCTATTATTTTCTTTATTGTACTTATCGATATTATTGGCTTTGGTATTATTATACCGCTACTTCCTTACTTGGTAAGTTCTTTAGGAAAAAATGCTTTTGCCATTGGTATATTAATGGCCATTTATCCTTTTATGCAATTTATTTTTTCTCCCGTATGGGGAAAGCTTAGTGATAAATATGGAAGAAGGCCTTTTTTATTATTAAGTTTACTTGGTTCTATTTTAGCTCATACTTTGTTTGCTTTTTCCTCCACCTACACTTTTTTATTTATTGCGCGCGCTTTGGCTGGTTTTTTCGGAGCAAGCATTTCTTCTGCCACGGCTTATGTTGCAGATATTTCTAAACCCGAAGACAGAACTAAAAGAATGGGGTTTATTGGTGCAGCTTTTGGATTAGGTTTTGTTTTAGGCCCAGCTTTGGGAGGAGCATTTGGAGTTTTAGGGCAACATTTAGGACAAGCCCCTCCTTTTGGACAACAGTTTGCTGCCTTAATGGCAGGGGTTATTTGCCTATTTAATTTTATTTTTGCCTTCTTCTTTTTAGAGGAAAGTTTGGTGAATTTAAAAAAGACAGAAAAATTTCGCATTAAAGATATATGGCATAACACAAAACTATTAGTGATTATAGATGCTTTAAAGTTACCCATTATAGGAAAGTTTTTAATTATGGGTTGGTTATTTTCTTTAGCAATGGTTCATATGGAAGTGTCTTTATTTTTATTAATGAAAGAACGATTTGATTGGAGCTTGTTACAATCTAGCCTGGGGTTTGCATACATAGGCTTAATTATGGCCATTTCTCAAGGGGGTTTAGTTCGTGTGTTGGCGTCTAGGTGGGGCGAAAGAAAATTATTATTTATTGGTTTAGTTTGCTCTGGTTTGGCTTTGTCAGGAATTGCTCTTTCCTATTCGGTAGGGCCATTGGTATTTTTTATTACCCTGCTGGGCTTTGCCTATAGTTTTTTTCAGCCCGCATTTAATGGTAGTTTAAGTTTATTAAGTAAAAAGTCCGAACAAGGAGAAAGAATGGGCTTATCGCAAAGTATAAGTTCTCTTGGTCGCATTGTTGGTTCCGTACTAGCGGGTTGGTTGTATTCTAAGTATGGAATGGAAAGCCCCTTTTTAATTGGAACTTTGTATACTTTTATTGCTATATATATTTATAAAAGCATTTACCTTCATTTACCAGGAAAAAAACAGTGAAAGCCTTGCAGGACCGCTATCAACCCGAAGAAGTAGAGTCAGCTATTTATAAAAAGTGGTTAGATGCCAATTGTTTTAAAGCAGAAGAGCAATCAGAAAAGCCACCCTTTAGTGTTATTTTACCACCTCCTAATGTTACAGGTTTCTTACATTTAGGGCACGCCTTAGACCAAAGCATTCAAGATATTTTTGTTAGATGGCGAAGAATGCAGGGTTACAATGTTTTGTGGTTACCTGCAACCGATCACGCAGGTATTGCTACACAATCTGTTGTAGAAAAAGAATTAAAGAAAAAAAATATTACTAGACAATCTTTAGGAAAAGAAAAGTTTTTACAAGAAGTGTGGTCATGGAAAAAACAATACGGGCATCGTATTGTAGACCAAATGAAGTCTTTAGGGCACTCGTGTGATTGGAGCCGGTTAAAATTTACTTTAGATCCCGATGTTTCTAGGGCTGTAAAAAAAGTATTTGTACAGCTATATAACAAAGGGCTTATTTATAAAGGTTTGCGTTTAGTAAACTGGAGCCCAAAGTTAGGGTCTGCCGTTTCTGATTTAGAGGTGGAGCACAAAGAAGTTTCGTCTTCTTTATGGTATATTCGTTACGACTTTGTTGATGATCAAATAACAGTAAACCAAAATGAAAACTATTTGGTGGTAGCTACCACTCGACCAGAAACTTTATTGGGCGATACCGCAGTGGCCGTGCACCCCAAAGATGAAAGGTATAAAAAGGTAATTGGAAAAACCGTAAAGGTGCCTTTTGTAAATCGAGAAATTACTATTATTGCAGATTCAGAAGTGGATAAAGAATTTGGAACTGGTGCGGTTAAATTAACTCCTGCTCATGATTTTAATGATTACGAAATGGGCAAAAAGCACAAATTAGAATTTATCAATATTTTAAATCAAGATGGAACTTTAAATAAAAATGCAGGCCCCTATAAAAACTTAAGTGTTTTTCAGGCAAGAGAAAAACTTTTAAAAGATTTAAAAGAAAAAAATCTTTTCATTAAAGAAGAGCCACATAAACATTCTGTGGGTCATTGTTCTAGGTCGGGCTGCGTGATCGAGCCTTTTTTATCTAACCAATGGTTTTTAAAAACGAAAGACCTTGCCGTGCAGGCGCGACGCGCGGTAGAAACAGAAACCACAAAGTTTGAACCAGAGACATGGTCTAAAACCTATTTGCATTGGTTAGAAATTATTCAAGATTGGTGTATTTCTAGGCAGTTGTGGTGGGGGCAC
>VSKW01009174.1_pt1 | contig 33805 bp, 46 predicted proteins | sample 4798611 | NCBI WGS metagenome assembly VSKW01 (sample SAMN12179536, study PRJNA552185) | sponge metagenome | biome: deep-sea hydrothermal plumes; feature: spots directly above weak diffusing fluid; material: sea water; isolation source: sponge from the Crane site of a hydrothermal vent ...
ATTTCTCTTGTTCCTACTTTTTATATTTCTACAGCAGGCCGCCGAGACGAAACATCTCGGGTAAAAGATGGCTCTATTCAAATTGGAGACTTTTATTCGGAGTATCAATACTCCGCTTACTCCAATGCGTTTTTAAAAACAAAAATGGGAGCAAGGCTTTACTTGCCTTTAAGTGGCTCTTCAAAGCGTAGTTTATTAAGAACCAGAAGCCAATTATATGCTTCGGTTAGTGCTTACCCGTTTTATAAAGTACAAACCTATTACAAAGTAGAAGCAGATGGTTACCTTTACAAGCAAAACTCTTATAAAAATAAAGACAAACAAGAAGTGGGTAAAAAAACTTCTAAGTGGTCTCATTTTTTATCGGTAAGTTATTTGGCAACTAGCAAATTTCATTTTTCTGGCCGTGTAGGGCAAGAACTATCTTTGTATAAAAAAACACCAATGACAGAACCTAACCAGCTAAGTTATTCGGCAGATATGAGCGTACAGTGGAACATGGCTTATAAAATGAATATGAATATAGGTTTACAAAATACTATTAATCGTGGGCAAAGCTGGAAAGATTTACTTGCCTTAAAAACTTCTGAAATTGTTGTCAGAACTAGTATTTTATTTTAGTTTAACCTTTTGTAAATACAATAAAGTTATTTAATTTTTATGTTATTTAAAAAACAGCACCGCTTTGTTTTGTCCAGTATTTTTGTGTTACTTGTTGTTAGCCACTTTTTATATTGGCGTCAGTATAGTTTTAAAGCGATTGTTTTAGAAAGCGCTTTGGTGTTAACGACAAACAAACAAAACACTTATGATTTGGTAGGTATTTGTAATAAATTAAAATATTTTTCTTGCTCTAATTATTTATTAAAACAGTTATTACAAAAACACCCAGGGGATTCTTTAGCCTTATTTAATTTAGCCTATGTTGCGTACAAAAAAAACAATTGGAAGTTATCAGCTGCGTATTTTCAAAATTATTTTTCGTTAAAAGAAGATAATATACAAGCCTATTTATTATATTCTAAAGTTTTGCAAAAATTAAATAAAAACCAAGAAGCGATAAATATTTTATATTGGGGGCTTTCTAACAAAAGAGACGCTAGTTTAGTTCAAGAGCTAGTGATATTGTTAAATGCTACCAATCATTCCACAGAGGCCTTGTCTTTGTTATTTAATATTAACAATTCTAAACTACAAGAAAGGGTTGTGTTTAAAAAGAAAAACCATGCAAACTTTAACCGTTACGGCAGCCTTTCTAAGCTATTAGCTTTTAGTAAAAAGCGTTTTGCAGAAAATTTATTTAAACACAGCGCTCCTTTAAAAAATTTACGATTATTTTCTATTAGAGGAGAAAATTTTTTTATACCTGTGCGCTTAAACAAAGTGTCTAGCCCACAGGCTGTGCAGTTAGTTGCTGAGAAAAAAAGTATTACACAAAAAAAAGTATTAAATAAAATAAGCTTGTCGTTTTTAGAAGAAAATTATTTTTTTTTACAAGAAGAATTAAAGGTAGGTAATGTTATTAATATACCTAATCTTTTTATTGGCCCGTGGAAGATGAATAATGTGGCTTTTAAAATTTGTGAAAATTGCCAATCTAAGCTTTATATACAAAGCTTGCCCTTGGTTACTTATAAATTTACTAAACAATATATTTTAAATTTTTTAAATTTATTTATCTAAAGGCTTGTATGCCGGTAATTTCGGCACCCATCACTAGTTTGTGAATGTCTTCTGTGCCTTCGTAAGTATTTACGGATTCTAAGTTCATCATGTGTCGTACTATAGGGTACTCATCAATAATTCCATTAGCTCCTAGCATATCGCGCGCTTCGCGGGCAATGTTTAAGGCCATTTTGCAATTATTCATTTTACCTAAAGACACTTGCCAATGTTTTAGTTGGTTTTTTTCTTTTAATCGCCCTAACTGTAAAGCTAAGAGTTGTGCCTTACTTAATTCTTGAACCATATGTGCTAATTTGGCTTGAACCAGTTGGTAGCTCGCTTGTGGTTTGTCAAAAATCTCACGCGCTTTGCTGTACTCTAGGGCGGTTTGGTAGCAGGTGTTTGCCGCCCCTAAAACTCCCCAAGCAATTCCGTATCGGGCTTGAGTTAAACAGCTTAAAGGGCTTTTTAAACCTTGGCTATTAGGAAGTAGGTGGCTATCGGGTACAAAACAATCTTGAAAATGCAACTCGGAGGTAACGCTAACTCTTAGCGAAAATTTTCCTTTCATGGTACTTGTCGAAAAACCTTCAAAATCTTTTTCTACAATAAAACCTTTAATTACTCCATCTACATAAGCCCAAACAATAGCAATATCGGCAATGCAACCATTGGTAATCCACATTTTATTGCCATTTAAAATATAACCACCGTCTACTTTTTTTGCTGTGGTTTTTAAACCTCCAGGGTTTGATCCTGCGTCGGGTTCTGTAAGGCCAAAGCAGCCAATGGCATTTCCTTGTGCAAGCATTGGTAAAAATTTTTGTTTTTGTTCTTCAGAACCAAAAGTGTGTATAGGGTACATTACTAAAGCCCCTTGAACCGAACAAAAAGAGCGAATACCAGAGTCGCCCCGTTCTAATTCTTGCATGGTTAGTCCATAGGCCACAGAGCCTAGCTCGGCACAACCGTAGCCTTTTAAATTAGACCCTAATAGGCCCAGTTTTCCAAATTCGGGGATAAGATGGTTCGGAAATTTTTCTCCTCGATGACAGTCTTGTAATAAGGGTTCTATGCTGTTGCTTACAAAGTCTCTAACACTTTGTCGAACCATTATTTCTTCTTCGGTAAGCAGGCTATCAATATCTATAAAGTTTAACGAAGTGTAGCTCATAAGAGTTAGTCTGCTAAGATATAAAGAAAAAGGCAATAAAAAAATTACTTGCAAGGTTTCTTCATTCTCCTTATACATAAATTCATGTCAGAAGTATTTGTGGTTAGCATTGATGGTCCAGCAGCTTCTGGTAAAAGTACGGTTAGCCGATTACTTGCCAAAAAGTTACAAGGCTCGTGGTTGTCTACGGGAATATTTTACCGAGGTCTTGCTTTTTTAGTAAGTCAGTTAAAAATCGAAACCTCAGACACCTCCAAAATCTTATCCGTCTTAAACAATGTTCAGTGGGAGGTGCAAATACACCCTCAAGAAACACAATTTTATTATAAGGGAAAAAACTATACTCAAGATTTAAAGGGAGAAGAAGTGGGAGCCTTGGCCAGTTTATTAGCCGCAAACCCAAGTGTTCGATTAGCTTTATTAGAGAAGCAAAGGCAAATGAAGTCATTGGCAAAAAATGTTTTTATTGCAGAGGGGCGAGATTGTGCAAGTGTGGTTTTTCCCGAGTCAGATTTAAAAGTATTTATTAGTGCTAGCTTAGAAGATAGAGCGAAAAGAAGAAGTTTAGAAACGGGCCGGTTAGAAAGTCTAGTAAAAGATCAGCAAAAGCACAGAGACCAGCAAGACCGCTCTAGAAAGGCCGCTCCTTTAAAAATTCATGCAGACGCTTTGTGTGTAAATAGCAGTTTATACTCGGCTGAAGAAATTGTAGACCAATTATATGCGAGTATTAAAAAACTCTTAAAGCCCTCTTAAAAATTCTTTACCTTGACTTTTCTTGTATAGATTTTTATAAAGTTTGTATTATCTTAAAAGGGGGATACAATTTTTTATGATTAAACCATCACAAACAGGCATTTATGCCGACCTAGCAAATATGCTAGATAAAGAAGACGCAAATATCGCAAAAAATCCACAAGCCATTAAACAGGCAGAATTTACCAAAACAAAAACTACAGAGTCTTTTGAATCTTTATTTAAAGAAGATTCCATTAATAGCATTGTAGATTCTGTTGTAATGGGAAAGGTAATTAATATCACCGACAAATATGTTGTTTTAGATATTGGTTATAAAAGCGAAGGTTTAGTACCTAATAGTGAATTTAGTTTTATTGATGGTGTTCCTGATATTAAAGTGGGCGACCCTGTGGAAGTTTATGTTTCTAAATCGGAAGATAAAAACGGCATGGTTGTATTATCTAAAGATAGAGCGGATATGATGAAGGCATGGGACAGTTTAATTAAGGCTGCAGAAAACGAAGAAGTGGTTGAGGGAGTAGTACTTTCCACAGTAAAAGGTGGTTTAAATGTAGATATTGGGGTTAAGGCATTTTTGCCAGGGTCTCAAATTGAACTTTACCCAGTTAAAGATTTAGCTCCTTATGTTGGGCAAACTTACAAATTAAAAATTATTAAATTTAATCAGAAGCGTGGAAATATTGTTTTGTCTCGTCGTGCTTTATTAGAGGCTAGCCGAGAAACTTTAAGCAAACAATCTTTAGAGCATATGGAAGAAGGGCAAGTTCTTCCTGGTATTGTAAAAAATATTACCAACTATGGTGCGTTTATTGATTTAGGTGGTATTGATGGCTTAATTCATGTAACCGATATGAGTTGGAGTCACATTAAACACCCTTCAGATGTTTTAACTTTTGGAGAAAAAATTCAGGTTAAAATTTTAAAATTAGATAAAAGCAAAGGTCGAGTGAACTTAGGATTAAAACAATTACAAGAAGATCCATGGGCAAAAATTATTTCTTCTATGTCTGTAGGCGATAAAGTTAAAGGAAAAGTTTTATCCATTACCGATTATGGTTGCTTTGTAAATTTAGAAGAGGGTGTTGAAGGTTTAATTCATACCAGCGAAGTGAGTTGGGATAAAAAGAAAAACATTAATTCTTTAGTCACTGTGGGCCAAGAAGTAGAAGTAATGATAGTAGATATTGATAAAGATAGTCATAGAATTAGTTTAAGCTTAAAGCGATTACAAGAAAATCCTTGGAAATCTTTAGAGGGGCTTTTCCCTGTGGGAACAATCATAGAAGGAAAGGTAACTTCTATTACAGACTTTGGAGTATTTATTAGCTTATCTGAAGAAATGGATGGCTTAGTGCATATTTCTGAATTTTCTTGGACAAAAAGAGTGGATAATGCCACCGACATTTACTCTGTTGGTGACCTTGTAAAAGCTGTAGTTTTAGGCATTGATACAGACAATGGTCGAGTAAGACTAGGTATTAAACAGCTAGAAGAAGACCCATGGAATGTAATCGATACTCAATTTCCTATTGGTTCTCAACACGAATTAGAAATTAGTCGTATTGTAGACTTTGGTGCTTTTGCTAAGTTAACAGAAACTATTGAAGGTATGATTCATATTAGCGAGCTATCTGCTAAACGCATTGAAAGCCCGTCCGAAGTGGTTTCTGTGGGAGATAAAGTTAAAGTAGAAGTGGTTTCCATCGATAAAGAGGCTCGTCGTATTAGTTTAAGTATTAAATTAGCACAGCGTTCACAAATGAGAGAAGAAACTTCTATGGCTACAGAGGAGCTAAATAAAGGAGCGGCCTTTACTAGTGACTTTGGCTCTACTTTACAAAATCTTACCGACCAAGATAGTGAAAAGGATGATAAAAAGTCCGTTTAAAGACATCGGGATATCAAATTCATTTTACTATTTCTTCTAGTCCCATGGTAAAAAAAATCATTTTTTTTAATGTATTGCTGTGGTTTGTTTTAGTAATTGTTGTTCAAGGTCTTATTTTAGATAATAATTTTATTTTTCAATATTTAGGTTTTGCACCAAAAACTATGTTTGAAGATTTTCTTTTTTGGCAACCAGTAACCTACATGTTTTTACACTCTAAGTCTTTATTCCATATTTTGTTTAATATGTTTATGTTGTGGATGTTGGGTTCAGAATTAGAAAAAAAATGGGGACCCTCTTTTTTTCTCAAATATTATTTACTTTGTGGCATAGGCAGTGCTTTTATTTACAGCGGAGTTTTTTTTGTAGCACAATTTTTTTCTAAATCACTTTTTGTTTTTAGTATTCCCGTTGTTGGGGCTTCTGCTGCTATATTTGGGTTGCTAGCTGCCTATGGGCTGCTTTTTAAAAATCGTATTATTTTTTTTATGATGATATTTCCCATAAAAGCAAAAAATTTGGTTTTATTATTAGCAGGTATTGAAGTTTTTAACTTATTAGATCATGGGTTAGGAGGGCCAACGGCCAATTTGTCTCATTTGGGAGGTTTATTGGTGGGTTTTTTATATTTGCAGTTTATTTACTTAAAGCCTAAAAAGGTGGCCAAATTTGGAAATCGGCACCTAAAATTAGTAATAGATAACTCTGAAGAATCAGAAACTTGGCACTAAAACTTACTATTTTTACAAAATAAGTTCTATATTTTGAAAGAGTAGCTAAGAGTTGACTTTTTTAAGAGAAATCAGTAAGTTATTTTTTATTGCAAGGGGTGTATAGTATGTTATTAGACCAAATTAATAAAATGAAATTTGATATTCGTATGGTAGAAAAAAACTTAAAAGACAAAGTAATTACTCCAAAAGAATATACTCAACATTTAAACGATTTAGCAGAAGAGCAGGGGCAGGACATTCAGTTTTCTAAGTTAACAGAAGACGCCAACGTTTCTAATGACGCTACCGTTTCTAATGACGCTACCACAGAACAGCTAGACTAACTTAGCTCTCCAACCCAAAAAGACAGTTGGTTATTATCTTGGCTTAAGCTTTTGGCCACCTTTTCTAAGGTGGTATCTTCTAAGTCGAGCTTAAAAATATTAGAACTAACATAAGGCCTACTAATTAAATATAATTTATCAGCATCTTGTAGCTGTACTTTATTTACAATAATATTAGCGGTGTTATATAAACCTAAAACCGCTTTGGGCAAAGGGTCTTGAGAAGAATTAGAGTAATCAAAACTTAAATCATTTTGACTATGTAATTGTATTAAGCCTATGGAAGCTCTGTGCAACAGTAAATGGGGCTGCCCCAAACTGGCCCAAAATAAATAGTTATTTTTTAAGCAAAGGCTAGTAACCTCTATACCAAATTGAATTTCCTTTTGATTGTAATCAGAAAATATTTTTGCATTTAAAATTTTTAAACTACTTTTTAATGCATTTTCCTCTAAGGATAAGTTATTTTCATAAGCAAAAGGGGTGGTGGCCTCTGTATCTTCTTGTAAGAGCTGAAATTCATTAAAAATGTCTTCTGATAAAGAGGTAGGGTCAATGGGTAAGCCCCAGCATCTTATAAAAGTGTAAAACACTAGGTCAGATTCGTATTTATTTACAAAGGTTTTGGGGGTTTTAATATTCTTGTTAAAATATAGTTCATTTAAGTGCATAAAATTACCAATTATAAACCTTCATACTTTTGTAGCTTTCTTTTTGCTTTTTCATAGTACTCTTTATTAGGTATACCTTTTTTTATCATTTTTCGCCACATTTTTTTGGCTAATTCTACCGAGCCCACACTTTCTTCAAAAACAGAGTCTTTGTAAATGTCTTTTAATTGTTGCCGTGATTTTTGTATTACTGTTTCTATCAAGGCAGAAGTTTTTATATTTTCAGGATCTTGCTGTAATACTTTTTTACAAAAAGAAAATGCTTTTTTGTATTGTTTATCATCAAAAGCCGTTTTGCACTTAAAAAAAGATGAGTTGATAATCATATTAAATCGTTTTTTTGCTGCTTGTAGATTTTTTTTTGCCTTTGCTTTTAAGTGGCTAACTCCATAATAAGAATTATTTAAAAAACTTTTAAAGGCTTTGATAGAAACTCGTAATTGATTTTTTTTATATAATTTTAATGCGCTTCGATATTTTCTTAAACCCCTTTGATAGGATTGCTTATTTTTTTTATTAGTAGCCACTATGTTTGCAGTTTGTATTTTTCTGGTTTCTATTAAGGCGGTTAAGTTTGCAATACCAGGGTGGTTGGGGTTAATTTCAATGGCAGGGTATAGGCAGCGATTAGTTTCTGTGTCGGATGATTTTTTAGAAGTAAAATTTTGTTCACATTTTTCTATAATAGATAAAATTTTATTGTTAATTCTTTCTTTTTCTTCCACCTGTCGCCTTTTTTCTTTTTGATCTTGGCTAAGCTGATAGGCTTGTTGGCAATAGTGTTCTAATTCTTTAGAGTTTTTATAAGAGGGCATAGAGGCATGAATTTTTTTTAAAATAGCACTGCACAATTGGTATTTTCCACTAGTATAATGAGTTTGTGCCAAGCGTAAATTATCTTCTAGCAGTTGAATTTGCCCGGGCTTTAGTTGGTTGGTTTTGTTTGTGTGCTTTGCAATAGTGGGTTTATCCTCTAAAGAAAATAAAAAAGCCATTACTAGTATAGCGAAAACTCCAATATACAAGTATTGCTTTTCTTTGATTGCATATACAACGGCAGATAAGCCAGTGAGATTGTTTTCAAGGGGTAACTCTGCTTCTGTTTTCGTAGAGGCTATTTGAAAGTTTTGATAATTTTCATTAATAATTTCAAAGCTAATTTTTAATTTCTTAACTTCAATAGTATCACCATGAGCTAGTTCTTGCGATTCATTTTTCTTTAATTTATCCCCATTAAGTTTAGTTCCGTTTACACTGCCTAAGTCGGTTACCCAATAACCACTACTGTCTTTATTTATTTCTAAATGATAGCGGCTTAACTTTCCATAGTTAATGTTAGTATTACAGTCGGTTGCTCGGCCAATAATCCATGAATTTTCGGTTAATTTAACACTTTCAGAAAGTTTTTTACCAGGTTTGTAAATATTTAACTGTGCGGATAAGTTAGATTTAATAATTGCCGTATATTCGGAAGTAACCTCTTCATTGTCTAACTCTAGGGGGCTTTCTTTGTCTTCGGAAGGGGTTTGTGCATCTTCGGGTTCGTGGCTTTCTTCGCCTTCTTCGCTTTTGTATTCGTCTTCTGACTCTTCGGCCTTTTGTTCTTGATTGGTATCAAAATCTTTCTCTAAGGTAGTGGTTTGAAATAAAAAAACAAAATCACCAATAGTAAATGCACTTTGGTTTTCTAAAACTTGTTCTTCTATCAATTCATTTTTATAAAGTAGTTCTCCCGAGCGTGATAATTTTTTTATAACCCACGAGCCGCCTTGATAGTAAAGGCTACTGTGTTTTCTAGATAAAGACTGCCCTCCCTCTAAAGGAATATCGGCCTCTTGGCTTCTGCCAATAATATACTCTTGTTGCTCGTCGAGTTCTAGCTCGGCATAGTCTTGCGATTTGTATGTAATCAGTAATTGAGCCATATATTAATATTGTCCTTTTAAGCGCAAGGCACAAAGCTGAAAGTTTACTTTTGCTTCTTTATAGGTGTTGTTATTTTTATTATTTAGCATAATCATTACATTTCTAAAAGCTGTTTTGCAGGATTTGTTTTGGTGTTGCTTTAAATATTTTTGTCCTAATAGTATATGATATTGCACTAATTCTAAAAATTTACGACGAGCTAAAATAATATAACGATTGCAAAGCTTATGGTCGGGAATTAAAGACAGGCAGGCTTGAAAAGAGGAAGAGGCGTTTTGGTATTTACCTTGTCTGTATTCTCTAAAGCCAGAAAGATAAAAAATTTGTGCTTTTTTGTAAAGTTGATCTCTTACACGATCTTGTTGCTGCTGTTTGTACAGCGTAGTAGTTTGCTCTTGAATACTTGCAATTTCTTTTTCTATATTTTGAAAACTAGTAAATGCCTTTTTTTTCTTTTCTTTTTTAGCAGGAAGAAGAATAAAAAGCATAAGCATAAGCACGCCAGCAATAACAAGAGGTTTTTTATAAGAATTTTTTTTAGCACTAGCACTAGCACTAGCGCTAGCGCTAAAATGATTGTCATTAAATCCTTGCTCTGATGAGTTTGGCTGGGCTTGTAATAAGTTAGGAATTTCTATTTTAAAAGTGGTTTTTCCTATAATAAAGTTATCCAAATGTTTTAAAGCAGTTTTAGAGTCAATGTTTTTATTGTTTACCGTAATTTTATTGTTGTTACTGATGTTATAAATAATAATAGAGCCATTAGCATGAGCTTCGATTACGGCGTGTTTTCGGCTACAGCTAGGGTCGAAATCTAAAGTAACATCACTATCATTGTTGCGGCCCAAACTTAATTTTTGCGTTTTTATATTAAAAAAACTACCTTTTTTTGGTCCGGATATAATGTGTAATGTGTATTTTAAATTCATAGCTGTATAATTGGTATATTTTTACTTATGCCCATCCTCCCTTTAGTATAAGTTATTCTTTTGGAGTAAACACCAATAAAGCATAATCTATTGACTTAAGGCCAAAGAGTAATTGCAGTTCAATATTGTAAGTGTAATCTTGCAGCTCTATAAATCCAGAAACATTGCTTTCGTGTTTAGATCTTTCTAGTAAATCTTGCAAATTTAATTTTAAGCTTTGGTCGACTAAATTTTCTACTTCTTGATGCAATATACTTTCTTCAAAAAGCTGATCAGCCTGAAGATTTGTACTAATTACTTTGTGGCTTTTATAATCTAAAATCAAACTAGGGTAGCCAATCAATTGAGTGACCTTGTTAACTTCTTCAAACTTATCATAATGAGTAGCGGGGGCAGAACTTTCTGCATTTTCTTGCTCTTTAAGCAATACAATGCGATTTAAAATATTATTAATCTGTTCAATACATTTTTGCAAAGCAGAAAATTGATAAGGGATATTAACAGTACCTTGATTTTTTTCTAAAGAACTTTGTATCTGCACATTTAATTGATTAAAAATGTAACTAATTATTTTAAATAAAAAGAAAAACAAAATCGAGCCAATTAGCAAACCAATAAATAAAGTTTGGATAAATAAACTTAAAGCTCGTCCGTCACTAAAGCTAAGGCTTCCCATATTATAAATAATAACCGCATAAGCTAGTGTTTTTAACTCTGCAGATCGACTTAAAAATTGAATGGGTTTGATAGCTATAATAGTGCTAGAATCTAGCTGTTTAAAATACTCATTATTTTTATCTATTCCAATAAATAAATTATTAATATTTTCGGGTGGATATTGTCCTTGTTCACTAAGAGGGGCAATAATGCGATTATTTTCTGCAGAAATAATAAAGGCTTGATCCACCCCAGGTTCTTGCAGGGCTACCGAAGTGCTAATAGCTGCTTTGGGGCCTTTTTGTAAGTACACTTTATTTAAAGTAGCCAAATGTTTTGCAATCCCTAAGGCTCTATTTTGACTTTCTTTTTGTATGCTCGATTGCAACAAAGTTCCTAAGGGAATATAGGATAAGCTAGTCATAATTAAAACAAAACTAATTAATAAAAGGCCAAGTACATAGCGAAAATCTAAAAGCTCGGGTAGTTTGTAAATGCCGGGCAATAAAGCTGTTTCTATTTTGTTGTTTAAAAACTCTTTAACAGAAGAAAACTTTGTGTTGTTTTCTATTTTTGTTTCTATATTAGAGGGGCTTTGAAAATTAACTATTTTTTCGCCACTAGTGATAATGGCTTGTAGATCGTGCAAGTTAAGTTGTGCGCCATTTTCTATTGGCGAGTTAGTAATTTTTTTTCCATTAATAAAACTACCATTGCTAGAGTTTAAATCTTCAATGTAAAGCTGGTTATCTTGTAAGTAAAAACGACAATGCTTTTTAGAAACACTATTGTGGGGGATGTGAATATTACACTGCTTAGAGCGACCAACAATGTCTTGATCGTTAATTTGTATATGCTTTCCTTTTAAAGGACCATTTAAAAATTGAATAGACCACATAATGTTACTTTATTTTTGTAATAAAAGTTGATCTCCAACTTTTATGTTGTTTAGTTCTCCTGCATTAAACTCCATTACAGAATCAGCCTTAATATAGAAGAAAGTTATCCTCCAAGGTTTTAAGGCTTTAATAATTTTTATTACTCTTAGTTTTTTATCTACAAACAAAATATCTAAAGTAAACTTCATAAAACAACTATGAACACTTTTGCATTGTGAAATCCAAAGGCAGTGCCCATGGGCAAGGGGATTGCTAAACATAAGGCCTTTTAATCGTGATTTAAAACTACGGGCCATATGCACTTTTGTGCTTAATACTTTAGAGTTTTTTTGGTTAATTAGTTTCATATTTATTAAGCCCTTTTAAAATAAAAAATCATTAATTAATATAATTATAAAATCGGTTTATTTTCCATACATAAATTGTAAAATAACAGGAGCAAAAACCACTAAAAAAATTGCAGGAACAATAAATAAAACCATAGGTAGTAAAATGGCTTGCGAAGCTGTTGCCCCGGCCTTTTCTGCCCGAGATAGTCGGTTGCCTCTCATTTGTTTAGATTGCTCATTTAAAACTTTGGATATGCTGGCACCAGTTTTGTCTGCATCGATAATCATAGAGCAAAAGCTGGTAACCTCGGGGATATCTAGTCTATGCATTAAACTTTTTAAGGCTTTTTCTCTAGAGCTACCTAATTTAATATCTTTTAATACAATTTTTAACTCTTTACATAGTATACGATCGTCTCCTAATTTTTCACTAATTCGTTGTATGGCTCCAATAAAATCTAAGCCCGCTTCGATAGATAAAGATAGTAGATCAATAAAAAAGGGAAGGTCTTCTATAATAGAAAGGTGGCGTTTTTTTTTACTGTTTTGACAATGAAAGTTTGGAAACAAAGTTCCCAAAAAGCCAATACCTATTACTAACGGGGTAGGTATTCCCATTTGCAATGCAAAATTTAATACTAATAAAAATAAAGGAAAGCCCACTCCCCATAAAAATTGTAAGCCAATAAATTCATCAACAGTAAGTTCGTTTTCTAAACCAGCTGTAATAATTTGTTTTTCTATTTTTTCTCTATATTTTTTTGCTTTTATTTGTATAGCGTATTTTAAAGTAAAGTTTTTTACCAAAGGTCTGGAAAAATTAATAATAGGAGACGCAGAGCTTTGTCTTTCATCGCCTAAAGCAAAGCTTAAAGCTTGCATATCTTGATCGGTATGAAGTAAAGTGTATACAAACAAGTACACGCTAAAAGCAAATAAAATTAGTCCGCTAATTAAAATAAAATAGTGATTTAACATAATGTTTTTAACCTATCAGTTAGTTTTGTGTTCTAGCTCTCCTCGTCGCCAAGATATTTTACAAAAATCTGGTTATCATTTTTTATTAGATTCACCTAAAATATCGGAAATATTAGATAAAAACATAAATATTGATGTAGCTTTGCAAAAAGTAGCTGGACAAAAAGCCAGGGCTTCTGTTTACGCCACAAGGCTAGATCGTCCGTATTTAATTGTTGGCTCAGATACCATTGTGTTTTTTAATAATACAGTGTTTGGTAAGCCAAAAAACGAGCAGGAAGCTTACGAAACCTTAAAACTTTTGTCTGGCAACACTCATGAAGTAAAAACGGCATTTAGTATATTAAATGTGTCTTTAAATGAAACAGTTTTTCATACAGAAACTACCAAAGTAACCTTTAAGACATTAAGCGATTCTGTAATTACTAATTACATTAAAACCAAAGAGCCAATAGATAAGGCAGGGGCCTATGGCTTTCAAGATAAAGGCCGTAGTTTAGTGGCCAGTATTTTGGGGGAGGAAAACAACATTATAGGCTTTCCTTTAAAAGCTTTTCAAAAAATACTAAAAGAAAAAAATTGGCAATGTTAAAACAAATAACGCCAAAACTTTCTTTTAAAAACTGTGTGCAATTACAAGAAAAGTACCAATGTAAAGTGGTTGCTATTAGTAAAAAACAAAGTGTAGAAAGCATTCGGCAAGCCTACCAACAAGGTTTTAGGCATTTTGGCGAAAGTTATGTACAAGAGGCTTTGTTAAAACAAGAGGCTTTACAAACATTGTGTCCAGATATTATTTGGCATTTTGTGGGCAACATTCAAACTAATAAATTAAAAGGAATAGTTTCTAATTTTTCTTACCTACATTCGGTAGGTAGCCTTAAGGCAGTGCAAAAAATTATTGCGTATCAAGACCAACTGGCGTCTTTAAATCAAAAACCTTTAAAGATATTTTTGCAAATTAATATTAGTAAAGATGTTAAAAAATCAGGATTTATTTTAACAGAGTCTATGGTTAACTCGCAACAGACTAAGGCTAGTTTTTTTTCTTCCCCCGATTTTTTAAAAAGTTTAGAGGCTATTAAAAACACTTTGCATGTTCACTGCCAAGGCTTAATGACCATGCCTTTTTTGTATTCTGATTTAAAACAACTAGAGCGAGATTTTCAAAAACTTCAGGCTATTTCGCAGCACTACTCTAAACAAATAAACGACAAGCTAGACACTTCTATGGGAACTAGTCGTGATTATAAACTGGCCTTAAACGCAGGGGCTGACTGGGTTCGGTTAGGAGAAAGTATTTTTGGGCCAAGAGAGCTTGTTGCCAGAAGATAACTAAAGCTTTAGCATTTAGTTATGTTTAACTCTGAAGCTATATTTTTAAAAAACAAAAAATTAGGTTTTATAGGTGCGGGTAATATGACTCAGCATATTTTAACCCCTTTGTTAGCCGATAATATTTTAAAACCAGAGCAAGTGTTGGTTAGCAATCGCTCGGCGCAAAAGTTGCAAAAGTTGCAAGACAAACTGCATATTACTCCCTGTCAGTCTAACGAAGAGTTGCTAGAAAAAGCAGATATTATAATTTTGGCTATCAAGCCTCAAGACTTGTACGAGGCCTTGGAACCAGTGCTAGCTTACTTTGAACCTCGCCATGAGGTAATCAGTTTAGCTGCAGGGGTTTCTTTAAAATCCTTAAGTAAATTATTTCCCAAAGTTAATCTGTTATCTAGGGTCATGCTTAGTACCGCGGTTAAAATTAAACAAGCCGTTATAGCTTATGATTTTATGAAAAATGGAAATTTTGCACAAAGTGCTGACGAAGGCGCTTTTAGCGTGAAGGCTTTGTTTTCTCCCTTAGGAAAATTACTATTTTTAAAAGGAGACCAATCTTTTCGAGCATTTACTGTGGGAGCGGGCGGAGGTATAGCTTTAATTTATGAGCTAATGATTTATTGGCAAGGCTGGCTAAAAGATTATGAAATTACAGGGCCTATGGCAGAGCAAATTACGCAATACACTTTTTTGGCGGCCTCACAGATGGTCATTGGTGACAACAAACCCATGGAAGAGTTGCAACAAGCGGTGACTTCTGCAAAGGGGGTTACCATAGAGGCCTTAGAGGCAATGCGAGCTTCTAATTTAGAGGGGCAGTTGCATCACGCTTTTGAACAAGCTCGCCTTAAAGATGTGCAATTATCCAGTGAATTTAAAAAATAAGCAAAGCCAAGCAAAAAATATTTCGCCATAAAAAGAAAAAGCTTTTTTGCAAAAAGCGCTAACTAAAAACTATTGACAATACCTAGTAAAAGTCGCATATTCGGACGCTGTAGAGATAAGTTAGATGGTATTTACTAAAAGTCCTTCGGGAAACTAAAGATAAATAACTCTCTAATGTTGGTATTTTTTTGTCTAAACACTGGAAAATACTAAAGTAATTAGAAGAATAAAAGCCACTATTTCTTTTTAACTTATAATTAAGTGATAAAAAAAATAGTAAAAATATATAAAAAAGAGGAAGTTTATAATGGCCACTCAAAAAATTCGTATGAAGCTATGCGCCTTTGATCATAAATTATTAGATCAAGCCACTCAAGAAATTGTAGAAACCACTCGAAGAACGGGAGCTCGCATGGCTGGGCCTATTCCGTTACCTACAAAAATTAATCGCTACACGGTATTGCGCTCTCCCCATGTGGATAAAAAATCTAGAGAACAGTTTGAAATTAGAACGCATAAGCGATTATTAGATGTTTTAGAACCTACCCCCCAAACTATTGATCAGTTAATGAAGTTAGATTTATCCACTGGAGTAGATGTGGAAATCAAGTTAATGGAAGGGGCTTAATTACAATTTAAAAGGAAAATATGTCCAACGAAAATCCAAAAAATCAAAAAGAAGAAGCATCTAAAGTAGAAAAGCCAGAAGAGGCTAAAGCTAAAGCTAAAACTCCTCAAAAAGAAGCTAAAAAAGTAGAAGCTAAAACAGAAACTCCTCAAAAAGAAGCTTCTAAAAAAGAAACTCCTCAAAAAGAAGCTCCTAAAACAGAAGCTAAAAAAGTAGAGGCTAAAACAGAAACTCCTAAAAAAGAAGAAACTCCTCAAGCAGAAGAAGATGCTAAAGTAGAAGTAAAAGACAAAAACAGCGTGGAGCTTCAAGGCTTGTTTGCTGTAAAAAAAGGAATGTCTTCGGTTTACGATGAACAGGGAAAAAGAATTCCTGTTACGGTTTTAAAGTATGACCCATTAGTGGTTTCTCAAGTTAAGTCTAAAGACAAAGAGGGTTACGCTGCGGTTCAGGTGGCTAGCAAGGAGCGCACTTTGGCTTCTACCAATAAAGCTTGCGAGGGGCATTTTAAAAAATCGGGTTTTCAAAGAGGCGCTAAGTGGTCTAGAGAAATTCGTCAAAGCTTGCCCGACGGAGTTACTGTGGGACAAAAAGTGTCTATTAGTAGCTTGTCAAAAGGGGACACAGTAAAAATGACAGGCCGTTCAAAGGGTCGTGGTTTTTCTGGTGTGGTAAAACGATGGGGTTTTGCTGGTGGACCGGCTTCTCATGGTTCTCGTTTTCAAAGAGGCACAGGATCTATTGGTCAGTGTACCTTTCCTGGTCGAGTAATGAAGGGAAGAAAAATGCCAGGCCGTTATGGTTTTGAAACTATAACTCGAAATACTCAAGTGGTGGATGTGCTACCTGAACAAAATGCAATATTACTTAAAGGCGCAGTGCCTGGATCGGTAAATAGTTTAATTCAATTGATGAAGGTATAAGTTATGGCAAAATTGAAAGTATTAAAATGGGATAAAACAGAAGCAGGAAGCGTAAGCCTTTCTGAAGATATATTTACTTCTCCTATTCGAGAAGATTTAATGCATCAGGTGGTGCGTTGGCAATTAGCTTGTCGTAGACAAGGTACTCACCAAGCCAAAACGCGATCAGAAGTACGAGGTGGTGGAGCCAAACCTTTTAAACAAAAAGGAACTGGTCGTGCAAGACAAGGTTCTTCTCGTTCTCCTATTTTAAGGGGAGGGGCAGTGGTTCATGGCCCAAGACCAAGAGACTATTCTTATGCTTTACCAAAAAAAGTTAAGCAATTGGCTTTAAAATCTGCATTATCTTATTTGTTTGCTAGTAAGAAAGTAATAGTAATAGATTCTTTATCCTCTGATGGAGGAAAAACTAAAGAATTAGCAAAACGATTTGCCGATTTTGGTTTAAAAAAAGCGGTTTTAGTTGATAGCAAAGAAACGCCTTTATTTAAACAAGCAGTAAATAATTTATACCACTTTTGTTATTACTCTACTCAAGGGGTGAATGTGTATGATTTATTAAAATACGACACTTTAGTTTTAACTAAAAATGCTGTGGAAGGAATTTACACAAGATGTGGGGTGGCTCAATGAATTTAACAAAAATAATAAAAAAACCACTTTTAACAGAAAAAACAACAGCTTTATCGTCTAAGTCCATTCACGCTTTTAAAGTCGATAAAGACGCGACTAAGTTAGAAATTAAAGACGCTATTGAATATTATTTTAAAGTAAAAGTGGCTTCGGTAAACACTTTAACGGGTCGAAACAAACCTAAGCGCACAGCAAAGGGAATTGTTCCTGCAAAGTATTACAAAAAAGCAATGGTTAAATTAAAACCGGGTGAAAAAATAGCCCTTTTTGAGGGAGTTTAAGCATGGGTTTTAAGATATATAAACCAACATCTCCTGGTCGTCGTAATCAAACGGGTTTTGATTTTTCAGAAATTACAAAATCCGTTCCCGAAAAAGGTTTGACCACGGCTTTATCTAAAAAAGCAGGCCGTAGTAACACGGGCCGTATTTCTATGCGCCATCATGGTGGTGGACACAAAAGACGCTATCGTATTATTGATTTTAAGCGTAATAAAATTAATATTCCTGCTCGCGTGGCCTCTATTGAATATGATCCTAACAGAAGTGCTCACATTGCTTTACTTCATTATAAAGATGGAGAAAAAGCCTATATTTTATCTCCAGTGGGTTTGACAGTGGGAGAAGATATTATTTCTGCAGACTCTGTAGTTAGTGCAGATATTAAACCAGGCAACAGTTTACCTTTAAAAGAAATTCCCACAGGAACTTTAATTCATGGTGTGGAATTAAAACCAGGAAAGGGTGCGCAAATAGCCAGAGGAGCTGGGGTTACTGCAGTGTTAGTGGCTAAATCAGAAGACTATTGTCAGGTTCAACTACCTTCTCAGGAAGTAAGAAAAGTTTTGTCTGTTTGTAGAGCAACTATTGGACAAGTGGGTAATGCCGAGTACAGCAATATTAAATGGGGAAAAGCAGGCCGTAGTCGTTGGAGGGGTATTCGTCCTTCTGTTCGAGGAATGGCAATGAACCCTATTGATCACCCATTAGGTGGTGGTGAGGGAGTGGGTAAAGGAAATCATCCTGTGACTCCTTGGGGTAAGCCTTGTAAAGGTTTTAAAACAAGAAATAACAAACGAACAGATTCTATGATTATTCGTAGACGCAAAAAGAAATAGGGGAATAAATGGCTCGTTCAGTAAAAAAAGGTCCTTTTGTTGACCATCATTTAGAGAAAAAAATTCAAATAGCTATTGAAACTGGCGATAAAAAAGTTATTAAAACTTGGTCTCGTCGCTCTACTATTACTCCCGATGCAGTGAACTTAACCTTTGCTGTTCATAATGGAAAAAAGTTTATTCCTGTTTTTGTAACAGAAGGAATGATTGGTCAAAAATTTGGTGAATTCTCTTTAACAAGAACCTACAAAGGTCACAATAAGAAAAAGTAGAGGTTAAAAATGGAAGTAAAAGCGTCTTTACAGTTTATTAGGGTTGGTGCTCAAAAAGCGCGCTTAATTGCAGATTTAGTAAGAAGTAAGGGAATAAACGAAGCTTTAAAAATTGTTTCGTTTATGCCTCAAAAGTCTGCAGGCTTAATTAAAAATTTATTAGAATCTGCTGTGGCCAACGCAGAAGATAAAAAAACGATTGATGTAGATAATTTATATGTAAAAAGCATTACTGTGGATCAAGCGGCTTTCTCTAAACGATTTCGCCCAGGTTCTCAAGGAAGAAGTACAATGGTAAAGAAAAAATCTAGTCATATTAAAGTTATTTTAGAGGAGAGGTAATAATGGGTCAAAAAGTCAATCCAATAGGATTAAGAGTCGGCATTATCAGAACTTGGGAATCTTTATGGTTTTTTAAAGGTTCTAAGTATACAGAAAATTTACACGAAGATCTTCGTTTAAGAAAATATCTTTTAGATAAATTAAAAAATGCAGCCGTTTCTAAAATAGAAATTTCTAGAGCCGCACAAAAAGTAAAATTAACCATTCATTCTGCTCGCCCCGGTGTAGTTATCGGAAAAAAAGGAGCGGGTATTGATCTTTTAAAAGCCGAAATTCAAAAGAAAACAAAAAATGAAGTTTATCTTAGTATTCAAGAAATTCGTAAGCCCGATATTGATGCTCAATTAGTGGCACAAAGCATAGCTGATCAACTAGAGAAAAGAGTTTTTTGGCGTCGTTGCTTAAAAAAATCTTTATCTTCTGCTCTTAGAGGAGGAGTTAAAGGAATTAAAATTATGATTAGTGGTCGTTTAGACGGAGCAGAAATTGCTCGTTCCGAATGGTATAGTGAAAAAAGTGTTCCTCTTCATACTTTGCGTGCAGATATTGACTATGGCACAGCAGAAGCTTTAACCACTTATGGAATTATTGGAATTAAAGTATGGATTTATAAAGGGGATATTTTAAGTAATAAACAAGCTGGGGAGGCTAGTAATGCTTAGTCCAAAGCGAGTAAAATGGCGCCGTCAGCACCGCGGACATTATAGAGGCTTTGCTTATAAAGGCAGCAGTTTAACTTTTGGTGATTACGGTTTGGCAGTTATGGAATCAGGAAGATTAACTAGTCGACAAATCGAAGCGGCTCGTATTGCTATTAACCGTCACATGAAAAGAATAGGTAAATTATGGATTTGTGTTTTTCCAGATCGACCAGTAACTAAAAAGCCTGCAGAAGTTCGTATGGGTTCTGGTAAAGGGGCTCCTGATTATTGGGCAGCTAAAGTAAAACCTGGTCGTATTATTTATGAAATTAGCGGAGTGAATGAAGAAGTGGCTAAAGAAGCTTTACGCTTAGCTGCTCATAAACTTCCTTTAAAAACAAAAATGGTTGTTAAGCATTAAGCGACGAGGGTATTTATGAAATTTAAAGACATTAAAAATTTAGACATTGTAGAGTTAGTACAAAAAATTAAAAAAGAAAAAGAAGATTTATTTAACAATAAAATGAAGCATAGTTTAGGACAGTTAGAAAACCCTTTAGTAATAAGAAAAATTCGTAAAAGTATTGCTAAATTAAAAACAGCTATTACTGCTAAAAAATAGGCGTATTAAGAAAACCAGGAGAAGTTATGGCAGAAGACAAACAAGTTACCGACGCAAAACCATACAGAAAAAAAATGAGTGTTGTGGGAGAAGTGGTTAGTGACAAAATGGATAAAAGTATTTCTGTAAAAGTTTACCGAACGGTAAAACATAAAAAATACCATAAATACACTCGCCTTAGTTCTGTGTTTAAAGCCCATGATGAAAAAAATATGGCTAAAGCTGGAGACCAAGTAAAAATTATAGAAAGTCGCCCTATAAGTAAAACAAAAAAATGGCGTTTAGTAGAAATATTAGAAAAGTAGTAGTTTTTAGGAGATAATGAAATGATACAAGTTCAATCAAGATTAGTAGTTGCAGATAATTCTGGTGCCAAAGAAGTTATGTGTATCAAAGTTTTAGGCGGTACGCGAAGACGAGTAGCCAGTGTTGGCGATATTATTGTTGTGTCTATTAAATCGGCAGCTCCAAAAACAAAAGTAAAAAAAGGAGATGTGGCAAAAGCGGTGGTGGTTAGAACCATACATAAAGTGCGCAGAGTAGATGGCAGTTATGTACGCTTTGATGAAAATGCCGCTGTATTAATTAATGCTAACAAAGAGCCTGTGGGAACACGTATTTTTGGTCCAGTAGCCAGAGAATTAAGAGCGAAAAACTTTTTAAAAATAGCTTCGCTAGCTCCAGAGGTTTTATAAATAAATAAAAAGGTTGTTATGAGTTTATTACAAGAAAAATATAAAAAAGAAATGATCCCTTCCTTAATGAAAGGTTTGGGTTTTAAAAATATTATGCAGGTGCCACAATTAAAAAGCATCACATTAAATATGTGTTTAAGCGAGGCAGTTCGTAACCCTAAAGTTTTAGATTTAGCTGCAGAACAGTTAACCGCTATTGCAGGGCAAAAAGCAATAATAACACGAGCAAAAAAAGCCATTGCCAATTTTAAATTAAGAGAAGGCATGCCATTAGGAGTAAAGGTTACTTTAAGAAAAGAAAATATGTGGAATTTTTTAGAAAAGCTAATTCATTTTTCTATTCCTAAATCCAAAGATTTTCGTGGTTTATCTAGAAAAGGTTTTGATGGAAGAGGTAATTATAATATGGGAATAATCGAACATATTATTTTTTCCGAAATTGATTATGATAAAGTGGATAAGGTAAGAGGATTTAACATTAGCATGGTTACTACAGCAGAAAACGATCAAGAAGGTTTGGCGTTATTAGAAGCTTTAGGGTTACCGTTTAAGAAAAAATAAGTAAAAGAGATAAATAAAAGAGGGGATTCTCTATGGACACAGTTGGTGATTTTTTAACAAGAATAAGAAATGCTGGAATGGCAAAACATGAAAGCTTAGATATAGTAAGTTCTAAGTTAAGAGAAGGTATTGCGCAAGTTTTGCATCAGTCTGGTTATATTCGCGGCTTTAAAGTAGCTAAAGATAAAACGCGTCAATTAATGCGAGTGTACTTACGCTATAACGAAAGTGGCGATCACATGATATGTAAAGTGAAAAGAGTGAGCAAGCCAGGTTGTCGTGTTTATGTAAAGCAAGATAATATTCCAGAGGTTCGATCGGGGTATGGAATAGTGGTAATGAGCACTAATAAAGGAGTTATGAACGGTAAGATAGCTAAAGAGAAAGCCGTTGGTGGCGAAGTGTTATGCCAAGTATGGTAAAATAGTAAATAAGATAAAAAATATAATCAAGAGAGAAACATTATGTCACGAATAGGAAAAGTACCTATAAAATTAGATAAAGCCAAAGTACAAGTTAGTGTATTAGAAGATAATACCGTTACAATAAAAGGTGCTAAATCCACCTTAAATGTTTGGGTAAACCCTCTTATAAAGGTAGATGTTTCTGATACCGAGGTAATTTTACAACGCAGTAACGAAGAAGCAAAAACTAGAGCTTTTCATGGTTTGTATCGAACATTAGTTAGTAATGCAATTGCAGGAGTTAGTGACGGATTTTCAAAAACATTAATTTTAAATGGTGTTGGTTATAAATCGGCGGTAAAAGGGCAAAATTTAGAACTTCATTTAGGTTACAGTCATCCTATTGTTTTTGCTATTCCCAAAGGTATTGAAATTGCCGTAAAAAAACAAACTACTATTGAAGTTAAGGGTGCAGATAAACAATTAGTAGGACAAGTGGCAGCAAATATTAGAGGCTACAGAAAGCCAGAGCCATTTTTGGGTAAGGGGATTCGTTATAGTGACGAAGTTATTCGTCGTAAAGCCGGTAAGGCTGCTGGTAAGTAAACCGTTTTAAGAAAAAGAGAAGGGAAAAGTTATGAGAGTTACATTTATAAAAAGCACTGCAAAGAAAGTAATTAAGCGTTTAAAAGCTCGTGTGCGTATTCGTAAAAAAATTTCAGGCACTGCCGAAGTTCCTCGTTTAGCAGTGTTTAAAAGCAATAAATTTATTACCGCTCAACTAATTGACGACCAAAAAGGTATTACCTTAGTCTCTTATAGTTCTAAGTTAATTGATAAAAAAGCCATTGCTAAATCCATAGAAATGAGTAAAAAAGTGGGGTTAACTTTGGGGCAAAAAGCCTTAAATCAAAATATTAAAAATGTAGTATTTGATCGTAGTGGTTATAGGTTTCACGGCAGAGTAAAGTCTTTAGCCGAAGGTGCAAGAGAATCGGGTTTAAAATTTTAAATCATTAAAAGAGGTAATATGAGTCAAACAGTAGAATTTAGAGAAAGAGTAGTTACCATTAATCGCGTGGCTAAAGTGGTAAAGGGAGGCCGTAGGTTTTCTTTTTTAGCTTTAGTTGTAGTGGGTGACGGTGAGGGCAGTGTTGGTTTCGGAACAGGAAAGGCAAAAGAAGTTCCCGAAGCTATTAAAAAAGCATCAGCAGCTGCAAAAAAATCTTTCCAAAAAATTGAATTAAAAGATAATCGTACTATTCCACACGAAGTAGTAGGTACTTTTGGAGCAGCCAAAGTGATTTTAATTCCAGCATCAGAAGGAACAGGAGTTATTGCTGGTGGAGCAGTTCGTGCTATTTTAGAAACTTTAGGCATTAAAGATATTTTAACAAAATGTATTGGTAGAACTGCACCGGGCAATGCAGTGCGGGCAACATTAGATGGGTTGTCTCAATTAGTACAATCTAGTCCAGAAATGATTCAATAAACGAGGAATAAAATGGCAAAACGATTTTTTAAAGTAAAACAAAAAAGAAGCTCCATCGGGTCTACACTAAAGCAAAAAGAAGCTTTAAGGTGTTTGGGTTTGCGACGACCTCACCATGAAGTTCAAGTTATAGATAACCCCGCTATGCGTGGACAAATTTTAAAAGTACAACATTTAGTAGAAGTGTCTGTGGAGGGAAAATAGTATGAGTTTATTAAAAGATTTAAAACCAGCACCAGGGTCGAACCCAACAAAAGTGCGTTCTGGTCGTGGTCGTGGCTCTCGTTTGGGTCGCCGTTGCGGTAAGGGAAATAAGGGACAAAAAGCTCGTGCAGGGGGAGGTATTCCTGCAGGATTTGAGGGTGGACAAATGCCTATGGCTCGTCGCCTTCCTAAATTTGGTTTTACTAACCAAATGTTTAAAGTGACTTATGAAATAGTTAACCTTGATCAGTTAGAAAAATTAGAAGGAGAAGTAACTCCAGAAGTTTTAAAAGCTGCAGGTATTGTAAACCAAAGGAAAAAGGTAAAAATTTTAGCCCGCGGAACTTTAACCAAAGCTTTAAATATTAAAGCGCATAAGTGGAGTGCAAAGGCAGAAGAATTAGTAAAAAAATCTGGCGGAACAATTACCGCCTGTTAGTTTATAATTCAATTTTTCAAAGTTTTTTTATTAAGCAACAAGACATACAAAATTAAGGTGATGGGGAGAAATAATATTTATGAGTGTAGCAAAATTTAGCATTCCAGAAGAGTTAACTCGCCGTATTTTATTTACTATACTTGGTTTAGTAATTTATCGCTTGGGCGTAGCCATTCCCACACCAGGCATTGATGCTGCGGCTGTGTTAGGGTTTTTTCAGTCACAAAGCGGTGGTATTTTTGGTATGTTTAACACCTTTACTGGTGGAGCTTTATCGCGTTTTAGTATTTTTGCACTAGGGATTATGCCTTACATTTCGGCATCGATTATTTTTCAACTATTACAATCTTCGGTTCCCGCATTAGAGGCTTTGTCTAAAGAAGGTGATGCAGGAAGAAAAAAAATTAATCAATACACTCGCTATGCTACTTTATTATTGGCTGTAGTTCAGGGTTATGCCATTTCTACATGGTTATTAAATTCTAATAATCAAGGGCAAGCCTTGGTAAAGTATGCCATGTTTGGCCCCTTACCCTTTCAAGTAGTAGCTGTAATTACTTTAGCTGCGGGAACTTGTTTTTTAATGTGGTTGGGTGATCAAATGACAGAAAAAGGCATTGGTAATGGTATTAGTATGATCATTTTTGCCAGCATCGCTGCAGGAATTCCGAGTGGTGCTATAAGTTTATGGCAAATGTTATCCAATGGCGATTTAAATACAGTTACTGGCTTAGTCTTACTTGTAGGTATGGTGGCAATTATTGCTTTTATTATTTTTATTGAAACAGGGCAAAGACGAATTACCATTCAATATTCTCAAAGAACTCAAGGCAATCAACAGCAAGCTAGTTATTTGCCATTAAAATTAAATTTTGCAGGGGTAATTCCTCCCATTTTTGCGTCTAGTTTATTATTGTTTCCTGCAACCATTACGCAATTTTCTGATGCTCCATGGTTAAAAACATTGCAACAAACCTTATCTCCATCGGGGTCGTTATATAATATTTTATTTATTGGTTTGGTGGTTTTTTTCTGTTTCTTTTATACAGAAATGGCCTTTAAACCCAATGATGTAGCCGATAATTTAAAGAAAAGTGGTGGGTTTGTGCCTGGTATTCGGGCAGGAAAAAACACGGCCAGTTATATTCAAAAAGTTTTAGATCGATTAACTGTTAGTGGTGCTATTTATTTAAGTTTTATTTGCGTACTTCCCACAATGCTAATTAATAAAATTGGATTGCCTTTTTATTTTGGAGGAACCAGTTTGTTGATTTTAGTAGGAGTGGCGATTGATACTTTACAACAAATTCAATCGCATTTAATTTCTGCAAAATATGACGGAATGGGTTCTGCTGTTAAAATTAAAAGTCGGAGAGTTCGTTATTAGTATTATTTTATTTGGTGCTCCTGGTTCAGGAAAAGGCACTCAGGCATCACTACTACACAAAGAATATGGCATACCACATATTAGCACTGGCAATTTATTTAGCTACGAAATCTCTAATAAAACAGACTTGGGTTTACAAGTAAAAAAGTGCATGGTGCAAGGTCAGTTAGTTTCTGATGACATAGTGGTTAGTATGTTAGGCCGAGCATTAGAAAAAAATAAAAATAAAAAGATTATTTTAGACGGGTTTCCTCGCAATCAAGAGCAAGGTAAAATTTTAAAACCTTTACTAGAAAAGCACAATTTGTCCATAAGATATGTGTTCTTTTTAGAGGTGTCAGACGCTATTGTAATTCAAAGAATTACGGGGCGAAGAACTTGCCATTCTTGTAAGGCTTCTTGGCATATTGAGTATGTTAAGCCTAAAAAAGAAGGAATATGCGATTTTTGCCAATCCCCTTTAGAGCAAAGAAAGGATGACACTGCCAAGGTAGTAAAGCACAGGCTAGAGGTTTATCACGAGTCTGCCAATAGTTTGAAAGGCTTTTATAAGGGGGAGGGGATATTACACACTATTAAGGCCGAAAAGAGCTCTGATGAAGTTTTTCAAACCATAAAGAGAGTGTATGAGGGGAAAGAAAAATCTTAACTAAAAAGTGTCAATAAATATTGACGAAAATAGGCCTAAGTGCTAATTTTCTAACTTTGGAATTATATAAGAAATTATAGGTAAAAACAGAAACACATAAATAATAAAGGTTAAAAAATGAAAGTTAGAGCATCAGTAAAAAAAATGTGCAGAAACTGTAAAATTATTAAGCGAAAGGGTAAAATTAGAGTGCTTTGCGAAAACCCTAAACATAAACAGGTACAGGGGTAGTAATGGCAAGACTTTTAGGTGTAGACATACCAAAAAACAAACGCGTTGTAATTAGTTTAACTTACTTGTATGGAGTGGGTAATTCTTTAGCTAAACAAGTTTGTAAAAAATTAAATTTATCAGAAGATACTAAAACAGAAACTTTAACCGATGCCCAAGTAGTAGATATTAGAAAAGTTTTAGATGACTACACTTTAGAGGGAGATTTACGAAGAGAAAGAAGTTTAAACATCAAACGCTTAATGGACTTAGGTTGTTATAGAGGAATTAGACATCGCTTAGGTTTACCAGTTAGAGGACAGGTAACACAAAAAAATGCAAGAACTCGTAAAGGGCCGAAAAAAACTATGGCCAATAAAAAGAAATAAAATAGTTAGTAGAAAAAGGTAAAAAATAATGGGTGTAAAAACAAAGAAAAAAATAAAAAAGAATGTCCCGCACGGGCGTTGTTATATTCAAGCAGGCTTTGGTAATTTGTTAATTACTATTACAGACCCTGCTGGTGGTGCTTTATGCTGGGCTTCTGCTGGTTCTTTAGGTTTTAAAGGCGGCAAAAAGGGAACTCCCTTTGCAGCACAAAAAGCGGCTCAAGATGTAGCTACAAAAGCTATGAATATGGGAATGAAGTCTTTAGAAATGTATGTTAGTGGCCCTGGCGGAGGAAGAGACTCTGCTATTCGCGCTTTAGCCAAAGGGGGGTTGCGAGTCACTTTATTAAAAGATATTACGCCTATTCCTCACAATGGGTGTAGACCTCCAAAAAGAAGAAGAGTTTAGTTGTTAGTTAAAAATAGGTAAAAAGAAAAAAAGCAGTTACAAGGAGAAAGCATTATGCAAGGGCATTATTATCATTTTTGGAAAGATTTAAAAAAACCAGAAGGTTTTGTTGCAGATAAAAAAACGTTAACCTCTAGCTATGGTAAATTTGTCATTAGCCCTTTAGAAAAAGGTTACGGAGTAACTTTAGGTAACTCTTTACGACGCGTTTTATTAAGCTCTATGATGGGGTCTGCAGTAACTGCTATAAAATTTGAGGGAGTGTTACACGAGTTCACAACTATCCCTGGTGTTTTAGAAGATGTTTTAAACATTACTTTAAATTTACAAGAGGTGCGTTTTAAACAATACACCGAAAAAACACAGCGTTTACGCATTAAAAAAGAAGGCCCTGGTGTTGTTACTGCTGCCGACATTGAAGGCAATGCAGACATTGAAGTTTTAAGCCCAGATATCATTATAGCTACTTTAAGTGAAGGGGTTACATTTGATGCAGAAATTATGGTTAATTTTGGCCGATCGTATGTTGAAGTTTCAGAAAATAAAAAACAATTAGAAACGGGTTTTATACCTGTGGACTCTTTGCATAGCCCAGTAAGAAAAGTTAATTATAATGTTTTTAATGCAAGGGTGGGAAAGAGAACCGATTATGATTCTTTAGTGTTAGAGGTATGGACGGATGGTTCTTTAGAACCTCAAGAAGCGGTTTCTTTAAGTGCTAAAATTTTAAAAGAATACTTACAACCCTTTATTACTTTTGATGAAAAAATAGAGCCGGCTGTTGCGGTAATAGAATCTAAAGAAGAAAGAAATGAAAACTTTTATAGACCGGTTGAAGATTTAGAACTTTCGGTTAGAAGTGCAAATTGCTTAAAGAATGCCAATATTCAGTATATTGGAGACTTAGTTTCTCGCACAGAAGGAGATATGCTAAGAACAAAAAACTTTGGTAAAAAATCTTTAAATGAAATTAAAGACACTTTAGTGGATATGGGTTTACATTTAGGAATGAAGGTAGAATGGCCTCCAAAAGATTGGGAAAAACCGTCTTAGTTTATATAATAAAAAAGTAGAGGAAAGGATAAAATGAGACATCGCGTAGTAAAAAACACTTTTGGAAGAAAAACAGGGCCTAGAAAAGCCTTAGTAAAAGGTTTGGTAACTTCTTTAGTGGAAAGAGAACGAATTCGTACTACCTTACCAAAAGCTAAAGAATTAAGAAGACATGTAGAACGAGCAGTAACTATTGGCAAGACAGCCACCTTACATGCTAGAAGAATTTTATTAAAAAAATACGCTAATAACACTCCTATGGTTTCAAAAATTATAGATATTATTTCGCCTCGTTTTAAAGATAGACCAGGCGGTTATACTCGTATTATCAAATTAGAAAATCGGCCAGGAGATAACTCAGAAATGGCCTTTATTGAGTTTGTAGATTACGACTATAATAAGCCAGGAGAGGCTTTAATACCTGCTCCTAGCTCTAAAGAAGTTGCTAAGCGTAACCTTAAAAAGCGCAAAGGCATTCGTAAAGTTCAAGAAAAATCTAGAATTATCAATCGCAAGTAATTTTTTTTACTTTTTAACTTCTTTAATCACTTTATAAGGGACATTAACATCCACTGCTTCTGCAGAACTGGCTTCAATATTAGTGGTGTTACTAGGCTTTTTAAAATCTTTTATTTTAGAGCCTACAAAAATACCAAATAAAAAAATTACCAGCAAGCTACTGGAAAAAAGAATAAATTTATTAAGTAACTTTATTTTATTATTAATTATTTTCATACAATATCCTTTACCATATTAAATTACTTATCTAAGGTTCTGTCAAAAAACGATTAGGTCTTTAGTATTTAATATAGCAAAAAATGACTGTTATTTTTTTTATTACTTTACTTAAGGCTATGTTTTTAAAACTTAAGTCTAGAGAATAACTCTTTCTTTAGTAGAGGTTTATTTGGTATGCAACTTGCTTTGTATAAAGGCAATATGCGATCTACTATTTTCTTTTTACAAATTGGCTTTCTATACTTTGTAACATTCGCAACAGTATTATTTTCTGTACAAGCAAGTGCTAAACAAAAATCACTTAAAACTTCTTACAAAACTATTTTTGTAAATATGGGCACTTTATCTTTAAACTTAATTCGTTTTGAAAAAATGCAAACTTATAAAATTTCTATACAGCTATTAGTAAATTCTAAACAAGCGCAATCAGAAATATCTGTACAAAAAAGTTTTTTTAAAGAATTGGTTTCTAATATGCTTTATAGCTTTTCTTTTGAAGAGTTACAAAAAAAAATTATTTCTGACAAAAAACAGTTAGAAGATTTAAATATTTTTATAAACGAAGGATATATAAAAGCTTTAAAAATTAAAATTGTTAATGAGTAAAAATATAAACAAAAGTGTTTTAAAATAAAACACTTTTCACACAAGGAGTTACAATATGTTAAATAAAAAAAATATGTCTAATAGTGCAAAAGGTATTTTTTTAGAATTACAACAAACGGGTTGCGAAATGTCTAGCGATCAAAACAAACAAATTGTAGAAGAATTTTTACCATTAGTAAATTTTGTGGCAAAAAAAATTCACTTTCGATTACCTTCTCATATTGATTTACAAGATTTAATTGCCACGGGAGTGGTGGGGTTAATTGATGCTGTTAGCAAGTATGATATTACTAAAGATAATAAATTTAAAACTTATGCAGAATTTCGTATTAGGGGAGCCATTTTAGACGAACTAAGAGTTCAAGACTGGGTACCACGATCTATTAGAGATAAAGCCAAATTATTAAATAAAGCAATAAACACATTAGAAAAAAAATTAAACAGAGCTCCTCAAGATGATGAGGTTGCTAAAGAAATGGGCATTAGTAAAGAGGAGTTTTATCAATTATTAAATATAGTAAAGCCAGTAAGGGTGTTATCTTTTGACAACATGGTTTCTTTTAATACTGCCGACTATAAATCCATTGTAAAATTAGTAGAAGAGGCTGGTTTGGGCGGGCCTGATCAAAATTATAACTTTAAAAAAATACAAGCAAAAATAGCCGAGGCTATTAGCGAGTTATCTGACAGACAAAAGCAAATTTTATCTATGTACTATTACAAATCTTTAAATTTAAAAGAAATAGGCAGTATTTTAGAGCTTACAGAAAGTAGAATTTCGCAACTACATGCGCAGGCTTTGTTAAAGTTAAAAGCCAAACTGTATAGATACTTTGAAAAACCCTCTATTGCGGCTTAGTTTATTTTAAATACAGTAAAGTACTTTTAATTTTTTGAAGTAATCGTGTTTCCATTTGCCGTACGGCCTCTTTGCTTGTTCCGTAATGCTCTCCAATAGCTTTTAAAGTATGAGGGCTTGAAGATAAGGTTCGGTTTTTTAATATATACAATTCTTTTGGGTTAAGCTGATGCTTTAATTCTTGCAATTTTTGTTTTAATTTTTCTGTAATTTCTTTTTTTTCTAATAAACTCTCTGGTGTTTCGTAAGTTATGGCTTTGGTTTGTGGTACGGATTGGTCAAGGTGGTCGTCTTTGCTAGATGTATCTAAACTAATATCTTTACTAGTTAATCGCTGTTGCATAGTTATAATTTCTTTTTCTGTAACATTTAAAGATTGAGCTAGCTGTGGAAAGGGAGTTTGCAGGCTTCCTAATTTTTTTAATTCTTTTTGTAAGGCATAAAAAATCTTTTTTTGTTGATTGGTGGTTCCAATCTTAACCATAGAATGTTGTTTCATAAGGTACTCTAAAATATAACCTCTAATCCACCACACAGCATAGGTAATAAGGCGTATATTTTTATAGGGATTAAATTCTTGTACAGCAGTCATTAGCCCCACATTACCTTCTTGAATTAATTCTAATAGGCGGTTGCCAAACTTGGCATATTCCGAGGCCACTTTAATTACAAAGCGTAAATTAGATTGTACTAAAATATGAGCATATTTAGGATCTTTGGTTTCATAAAATTTAGTAGCAATTTCTGTTTCTTGCTTACGATCTAAAACAGGGTATTGGCTAACCTCTTTCATATATTGAATAAGGGTGGCCTGTTCGCTAGATTGCGGTTTTATTGGGAGGTTTAACGAAGTTAGATTTTTGTTAGTTTTTCCCATGCAGTTTTTAAAAAGCTATTTTATTTTTTTTAGTAATTTAGATATTTGTGTTTCTAGTTTGGTTTTTATTACAGTTTTTAAAAGAGCTAGTTTTAAAGGCAGATTTACCTTTACGCAAACTAAAGAGGTTTTTTCCGTTTTTTTTACTTGCACTTGTACGGTAATTTTTTCGCCTTTTAATGTAATGCTATGTTTTTTGGGTTCACAGTGAGTGGTAAAGATACCAATATTTTTTTCAATATCCTTAACAGTAGAAAGTTTTTCTTCGATCCAAAAAAAAGTTTTAGATTGGCTGCTTTCTGATTTTATGGATAAAGACACTTCAGGCATAATATTCTAGGGAGGGGTAATTAATTGTGTATAATACGCACAAATTTTTATTTGTCGTATTTGACTTAATATAATAAGAATTTTTTATAACATCAAGGCTAGATTAAAACAAATATTGATGCTACTGTATTGTGTAAATTAAGGATTGTATGCAATTTTTTTCACAAGAAAGCCAAAAAAACATTACTTTACAGCGTAGTTGTCTAATTAAAGATATTAATAAGGCCTCTTTAAACCAGTCTATCACTATTATGGGTTGGGTTAATGTTAGAAGAGATTTGGGGACTATTGTATTTTTAGAAATGCGTGACAGAACAGGAAAGGTGCAGGTGGTTTGTGATTTATCTAATCCTCAGCAAAAATTAGTAAAAAATATACGAAAAGAATTTGTTTTAGCCATTACTGGAAAATTAGTACAGCGAGACAAAGCGACTATTAATGAACAAATACTTAATGGAAAAATTGAGTTAGTTTGTAAAGAGATACATGTATTATCAGAATCTAAAACCCCAGCTTTTGATTGGGAAGATGAAAGTGTGGGAGACGCTTTACGCTTACAATATCGCTATTTAGATTTACGATCCAATAAATTACAAAAGACTTTAGAATTAAGACATAAACTCACCCAACAAACTCGCAATTATTTATCCAATCAAGGGTTTTTAGAAATAGAAACTCCTATTTTATACAAAAGCACTCCCGAGGGGGCTCGTGATTATTTGGTGCCTTCTCGTGTGCATAATGGAAGTTTTTATGCTTTGCCACAAAGCCCGCAAACTTTAAAACAGTTATTAATGATTGGAAATTTTGATAAATACTTTCAAATAGCTAGGTGCTTTAGAGACGAAGACTTAAGGGCAGACCGCCAACCCGAATTTAGCCAAATTGATATAGAAATGAGTTTTGTAGATGAAGAAGATATTTATCAGTTATCCCACCAGTTATTAGAAACTATTTGGAAAGAAATTAAAGGGGTTAAAAGTATTGATTTTCCCTCTATGTCTTACTTAGAAGCTATGAATCGCTTTGGCTGTGATAAGCCAGATTTGCGAATTCCTTGGGAGCTAAAAGATTTATCAGAAGAGGTAGGGGGCAGCGAATTTATCGTGTTTCAATCGGTTTTAAAAAAGGCTGGAGTGGTAAAAGCTTTGGCTATCCCTTCTTTGGGAGGCAGTGGGCGCAGTTTTTTAGATAAGCTTACCCAGAGAGCAAAAAAGTTAGGTGGTAGTGGATTACTATGGATTAAATCGGATTCGGATAAATTAACTTCTCCCATGGCAAAATTTTTTACTCCACAGGCTTTGCAAAATATTTTTGCAAAAGCTGGAGGTAGCAAGGGAGGTTTGGTTTTAATTGTTGCCGAACAGTTTACCAAAGCTTGTGCTATTTTGTCTGATTTACGCTTACACTTAGCAGAAAAAGAAAAGGTGATAGACACTAATGAAGATCGTTTTTTATGGGTAAAAGATTTTCCTTTATTTGATTATTCTGAAGAAGAGAAAAGGTTGGTATCTTGCCACCATCCTTTTACTGCTCCTTGTGTAAAAGATATTCCCCACTTGCTTTCTGCAAAGGGAGATTATAAAAATATGCTTTCCCGCTCTTATGATGTGGTTTGCAATGGTTATGAATTAGCTAGCGGTAGTGTGCGGATTCATCAGTCCAATGTGCAACAAGCTATTTTTTCTCGCCTTGGTTTTAGTGATGAAGAAATTAAAAATCGATTTGGTTTTTTTGTAGAAGCTTTAAATTATGGCACGCCTCCCCATGCAGGAATAGCCTTTGGGCTAGAGCGATTAGTAATGATTTTAACAAAAACCAGTTCTATTCGCGATGTGGTGGCTTTTCCAAAAACCGCACAGGCCACAGAGCTAATGTCTAGCAGTCCTAGCGTGGTGGCTCAGCAACAGTTGCAAGACCTAGGTATTAAAATTAAAAAATAGCCGACTTTTTAGCTTTAAAATTCTAATTTTTTTAGCGTTAACCGATAAAGTAAATGTAAGGAGCGCTTATGTTTATAGGTAAATATTTATTAGGTTTTGTATTTTTATTTTTTACAGCATGCTCGGGTTATGAAACCGATGGAGTTCGATCCGAAATTGGGGGAGGGCATTCTTCTGTGCAAAACAATGCCGCTAGTTTTTCGCAGGCATTAAACTTAACAGGGACTAAA